>Ga0155058_118_pt1 | contig 57150 bp, 73 predicted proteins | sample RifCSPhighO2_01_FD_106026 | JGI IMG/M metagenome (GOLD analysis project Ga0155058, IMG submission 106026) | Candidatus Roizmanbacteria bacterium RIFCSPHIGHO2_01_FULL_37_16
TTTCTTTTATCCGATAAAAAAGTGCGTTTTAGCTGGCAGGAACCGTATAATTTTTTGGCGGCGGAGGCGGGCGCCGCCAAAAATTCGACATGGTCGGGACGGCGAGACTTGAACTCGCGACCTTACGCTCCCAAAGCGTACGTTCTAGCCATCTGAACTACGTCCCGTTATTTATCAAATTCCTTTATCATTGCTTTTATGACTCTATTTCCTATTCCTGTTTTCAAAAATTTTTCTCTATGCAATGCATCTAATTTACAATGAAAACTTTCAAAATAAATTAATTTGAAAGGTCTATTTGTATCAGAGAATTTATTACTTCCCTGATTATGTTCTTTTAATCTAACTTCGACATCTTTTTCAGTAAAACCTACGTATGATTTTCCGGATTTAAAACTTTTTAGTAAATAAACAAAAAACATTTTGTAAGGACTTGTCGACCAGAGGTCCATCCACCTTTGGCGGAGATCGCCCTTTGGGCGAAACTCGCGGCCTTCGCCCATTAGGCGACGCTCTAGCCTAGACCAGAGGTCTATCACCCTCTGGGTGAATCTGAGCTACGCTCCGTATAAATAGCTATTAGTGATTAGTAACTTAGTTATTAGATAAATAAATTTAACAATATATTCTATCATTCAGTCTAACTTAGTACAATGAATCATGCGAGGAATTAGACTTACGAAAAAAAATACCAGTTTAATATTTACACTTTTAATTCTACTTGTATCTGCAATTTATCAATCACTCCAATCAAAAACTCAAAATGTTGCAAAACAAACAAGTGTTATTCCGACTTTATTAGCTTCCCAATCCGCAGAATTGGTTAGAGTTGCTAAGGTCATTGATGGGGATACAATTGAATTGGACAACGGTCAAAAGGTGAGATACATCGGCATCGATACTCCGGAACTGCATCACCCGAAAAAGAAACTCCAGTGCTTTGGAAAAGAAGCAAGGGATAAAAATAAAGAACTAGTTGAGGGAAAATTAGTCAGGATGGAAAAAGACATATCAGAAACAGACAGATACTGGAGACTTCTTAGATATGTCTATCTTCCAACCGACGCATCACCATCGGGTATTTTTGTTAATGATTATCTAGTTAGAGAGGGTTTTGCCCACGCTTCAACATTCCCGCCAGATGTAAAATATTCTGACTATCTCAAAAATCTCGAAAGTCAAGCGCGAGAAAATATTCGTGGATTATGGAATAAATGTGAATAGATTTACATTTTTCCTCCACTCATCTGTCCGTCACCCATTATTCCAAGAGCAGCTAATACTTCTTCCGGGTTGTTATAAGTTTTTTTTGGTAATTTTTCCATAAATTCTTTTTTGTCTTCGGCTGAAAAATCAGATAATTGATTGCATTCTGCGACTAGCTCTTCGTAAGTAGCCGGCCATTTTGTGTGATGAGTTTTTAAGTGATCAGTAACTGATTTCAAATCATGCATAATATATCACCTCCTTCTCTAGAGTTTGTTTACGAATTTATAATGAGTAAATACAAACTCTTGAGTCCTCCTAAGTCCGCTCTTTGTGACGACGAGCGAATAGCGATGAGTTAAGTCACAAAGTAAGAACAGGAGGATAGATATTAAAATTTGTGATTTATCTCACAATTTTAAGAATATTAAAATTTACTATTAATTTCAAGCGGTAATTTTGAACGATTTTAGAATATCTTTTTTTATTCCCCTAGGAATTTGGTAATTATTAACTTCTTTTTTCGTAATCCATTTAAAATCTTTCAGATTTTTCTCAAGAATAATTTTTATAGTTGACTTCACTTTACATAAAAAATGTGCCCCATGAAAATATTTATTGGATATTTTAAAAACATCTTCCCCTATCCACTGATAACTAACTACGGATAAACCAACCTCTTCTTTCACTTCTCTTTTTAATGCAGCAGTAACATGTTCATTTTGATGAACTTTCCCACCCGGCACTACCCACATCCCGGCGTCAATCTGTTCATTCAGTGATTTTTTTACAATAAGAATTCTTTTCTTCTCATCCACGATAAAGGCAGCCAAACAATAAACGATTAAATAATGTTCATACATGCTGATATAATAATACAAAAATGGCGAGAAAAATTTTATTCTTGATTTTATTTCTTTCTTTAATAGGTGTTGTTGATTCGGGATATTTAACCTATGAGCATTATGCTAAGACAATACCTCCTTGTTCAACAAATATTTTCGTTGACTGCGGTAAAGTTTTAAACAGTCCGTATTCATTATTTTTTGGAATTCCCTTAGCTTTGATAGGTTTAATTTACTATTCAATATTATTTTTTATCGTTTTATACTCCTTATTTACAAATAAGAAAATATTTAAGTATTTTATTGTTACCTTATCTACAGTTGGTGCATTTGCCTCGATATATTTTATGTATCTTCAGTTGGTTATTGTTAGAAGTATCTGTCTTTACTGCACTTTTTCAGCATTAATCAGTTTCATTATTTTTGCCTTAGCCATGATTTTTTTAAGGAAAGAAAAAAGAGAACTAATTTTTATAGTTTTTGGATTTTTTTATCGAAATTTTTTACTGAAAATATTCTTTTTGATTGATCCGGAAATCATTCATGAAAGAATGACAGCCAACGGAGAATTTATCGGAAAAATTATACCGGTCAGATATTTACTGAAGAGAATTACCCGCTTTCGGACTAAAAGCCTTGGTCAAAAAATCGCCGGTTTAGATTTTGAATATCCGGTAGGCTTTGCTGCCGGTTTCGATTACCAAGCTCAACTGCCACAGATTGCTCCTGCCCTTGGTTTTGGTTTTCAAACGATCGGAACAATCACTAATCTGGCATATGAAGGAAATCCAAAACCACGCCTGGGAAGATTACCCAAATCTAAGTCATTGATGGTAAATAAAGGATTCAAAAATAAAGGAGCGAGCGAAGTAATTAGGAAATTAAGTAATTTAGTAATTAAGGATTTTGAAATTCCTATCGGCGTTAGTATCGGGAGATCAAACTCCGCAATGTTGCCTACCTTAAAACAAAGCATCCAAGATATAACAGAGTCCTTTAAAAAATTTGAGCGGTCAAGTGTTAAACACTCTTATTACGAATTGAACATTAGTTGTCCGAATATAATTCACGGAAGTAATGTAAGTTTTTATCCGCCTAAAAATCTGTCACAACTTCTTTCCGCAGTTCAAAAAATTAAGATTAAAAAACCTATTTTTATTAAAATGCCGATCGAGTTATCAGACAGAGATATATTAAATATTCTGAATGTAGTCATTAAATATAAAATTCCAGGCGTGATAATCGGCAATCTGCAAAAAAATAAAAATGATCCGGCTCTGGTCAAAGAAGAAGTGAAAAAATGGAAAGTCGGTAACTTTAGTGGCAAACCTACTTTTAACCGCTCCAATGAATTAATCAAACTGACTTATAAAAAATTCGGCAAGAAATTTATTATCATCGGTTGCGGTGGAATTTTTTCCGCAAAAGATGCTTACACAAAAATAAAACTTGGAGCTTCCTTAGTCCAACTAATAACTGGAATGATCTATCAGGGACCGCAGCTCATTCCCCAAATCAATCTCGGACTAATAGATTTTTTGGAACAAGACGGATTTAAAAATATAAAAGATGCTATAGGAGTAAACAATGTTTAAATCATAAGGAACTCTTGACAAGTAATTATTTATTGTTTAAAATAGATTTAAATAGTCTAAAGTTAACTAAAATGTACTTATGCAACAGATTGTCTATTCACCAGAAGAGATCTCTAAGATTCTCCAGGTAGATGTATCAACTGTTTACAGGATGATAAAAAATGGGGACCTTTTGGCCAAAAAAATTTCTGATAGAATCTATCGTATACCTAAATCTTCTCTTTATTGGACTATCTATGGAATCGACTATGACGTTGCTTTGATGGAGAAAGAAGATGAAAAAAATCTACCGCAAATTCAAACAAGCATAAAAAGGGCTAGAAAAAAACTGTTTTTAAATGAAAAAAATTAATGTAGTTTTTGACTCTGACGTTATTATCTCCGCTTTGATTTCAAAAAATGGGGCCGGATTTTATCTCCTCAATCAAACTAGAACTAAAGACTGTAAATACATCATTAATACATCCGATCAACAGAAGCAGGAATTATCAGAAGTTAACTCTGACTTAAAGACTACTTATAAATTGAATCTGGATTTTTATGAAAAAGTAAATAGTATCTTTAAATTGAATAAGTTTAATAAAATAAATAAAAAGTTTTTAGAATATGTAAAAGATCTTGAAGACGCACACTTAGTACAAACTTCTTATATGTCAAAAAGCATGTTCTTAGTTACTTATAATTTGAAACATTATTTCATTGATAAAATAGCCAAAGATCTATCTATAAAAGTAGTAAAACCGAGTCATTTCATTACATATCTCCGGAGTCTGTAGTCTCTATGTTATAATTTCGTCATGATGCGAACTTTCTTTATTCTTCACGGTACAGACGGTAGCCCTCAAGAAAATTGGTTCCCCTGGTTAAAACAAAAGCTGGAAGATAAAGGAAATAATGTAATTGTTCCACAATTTCCAAATCAACAAAACGATTCTTTGGAGGCCCGATTAAAAAAGTTGAATAAATTTCGAAAATATATTAATAAAAACACTATTTTAATCGGTCACAGCCGTGGAGGATTATTTTTGCTACGTATCTTGGAAAAATTAAACCAACCGGTATTTGCGGCCTTTTTTGTTTCGGGTTCCGTCGGAATAAAACCGTATGCTTTTTATGAGTCCGGATTTAAATTCGCCCACGGATACGATTTCGATTGGGAAAAAATTAAATCGATTTCACAGCATTTTTTCGTTTATCATTCCAACAATGACCCTTATACTAGCATAGACAACGGAAAAATGATTGCAAATAAATTAGGTGTGAAACTAACATTTATTCCCGATGCGGGACACTTTAATAGCCGTAGTGGTTATACGAAATTTGATAAAATACTGTCGGATATTCAAGGAATTTATTATGAAAAAACTCATCTCGACTGATCCTGCTAATAACTATAGGGTAATCGACTCTGTAAATATATCCTTACCTGAAGAAATCAGGCAAAAAGTTGAGACCGCGCACAAGGTAAAAAAACTTTGGAAAGATTTTGGAGTCAAAAAAAGAATTAAAATGCTTATGCCATTTTATAACGAGTTTTTGAAAAGCAAAAAAGAAATAGCTGATCTTACAACAAAAGAAATTGGTAAACCGATTTCAGAAACTTTGGATGATCTAGATTGGGATCAGAGTTATTTTAAGTGGTTTCTGGAAAACGGAGAAAGATATCTTTCAGATGACATTACTTATAAACAAAATAATTTTATACACAAAATAATTTATGAACCGACCGGTGTAACAGCGTCCATTGTTCCCTGGAATTTTCCTTGGGGAAACGCATTATGAGGAATCGTTCCAAATCTTATTGCGGGTAACCCGGTGGTTTTTAAGCATTCGGAAGAGTGTCCGCTCGTCGGTAAGTATATTGAAAATATGATCAATAAAATAGATTTACCTAAAGGAGTTTTTTCGGAAGTTTACGGAGCGGGAGATGTCGGGGAACAATTGATTAATCAAAATATCGATCTTATTTGGTTCACCGGTAGTTCAAAAGTCGGTAAACATTTATATGAAATTGCCGGACGAAAATTTATTAAGGCAATATTGGAAATGGGTGGATCAAATCCGGTAATAATGTTTGACGACGTTGATATAGATAAAGTATTAAATAAAATCTATGTCAAAAGGTTTTTAAATTGTGGTCAAGTTTGCGATGCTATGAAAAGACTAATCGTTCATAAATCAGTATTTGATGAGGTGGTTGAAAAATTTAAAAAAATAGTCGAGTCAAAAAAGATTGGTAATCCTAAAAATACGGATACTGAACTCGGAAGTCTCGTCGCAAAAAGACAGTTAGAACTGCTGGAATCTCAAGTTCAAGATTCGGTTAAAAAAGGTGCAAAAATTGTAACCGGAGGAAAACGTCCAAAAAATTTAAAAGGGGCATATTATTTACCAACAATCATAACTAATATAAAACACGATATGATGGTTTGGAGAGAAGAAACTTTCGGACCCGTGCTTGTGATTGTTCCCTTCTCCTCGGACGATGAAGCAATACGACTGGCAAATGACACCCGCTATGGATTAGGAGCTCAGGTTTATACAAAAAATAAACAAAGAATTCAACGTTTTGCTTCAGAAATTCAAGCCGGTACAATTGATTTTAATGAAGGGAATCATTGGCAACCCTGTACTCCATTTGGCGGGTATAAAGATTCCGGCATGGGTAGGGAACACGGAGCAATGGGTTTCCGAGAACTTTGCCAAATAAAAGTAATTGCTGCAGATTAAAACTATATTTATTTCGATTAAGTGTTTAATCGAAATAATTTAATTTAATTTCCTTTTTGATCCATTCCTTTACACCCTTTGAAGAGTTTATGACTGGATTTGCAACCAGAACGAATGTCTCATAACTGTGGATTTTTCTAACTTCTTTTTCAATTTCTGCAAATTTTTCTTCAATTGAGTCCATTATTAATAAGACTTCTTCTGATTTATCAAGTTTACCCTCCCACAAAAAACTTGATAAAACATTGGTTTTTTTAATACAAACAACTAATTTTTTCTTAAGTAAAGCTTGAGAAATTTTTTCCGCTTCTTCCAAATTTGCACAAGTAAGAAATAAAATAATAATTTTCATTAAAGTAATTCTTTCAATATGACTTCCGAGACTGAAGTTTGTTTTAAAATGGCTTTTAATGTGCCTTTAGCAAGGGGTTCTCTATGCAGAGAAATTGAAGTAAAATATTTTTGACCTTCTAAAGTTCTTTCCAGAAAGATATGACTCCCCTTTTGACGCTTAATTATAAATCCCAGTTTGAGCAAAGCCTTCAATAAATCCTTTGGTCTAACTTGTTTTATCTTCATACATAGGAAATTTTAATGCGAGAAGAGACTGGAATTTCAATTGAAGTGATTACTGTCGTTGATTCCTTCTCAACTGGGATTGAATACCCTACTTTTTGAAGTGACTCAATGTGGAATTTAATAAGATCAGTAATTCTTTTTACAGTTTCATCAATTGTTTTGCCATAATCAGATAATCCTAATGCCGGGCAATAGGCGGTGTAAACTGTTTTATTGTTTTGCTTTTCTTTCTCAATTCTGATGTGGTAATTTAAGATATTTTTTTGCATATGAAGTAATTATATTAAACTATTCACAGAATCGCAATATTATAGTAAAAGAGTCCTGGATTCTCGCTCTCCCTTCAGCTTCGCTCAGGGCAAGCGCGGGAATGGCATACCTGATAAAATAATCGTATATGATGGGGCGTACACATGATCTTGCGACAATTACTGCTTTGAGTTATGTAGTAGCAACTCAACCGCCTCAGCCAATCACACTGGCTACCGGAATAACTGCATTATTGGTGGGACTCGTTGGCGGACTTACACCCGATATTGATCAACCGACTGCAGATTTATGGAGGAAATTTCCTGCCGGATCGGTAATCGGAAGAATTTTTTACCCTTTTCTTGGCGGTCACCGCAATATTTCTCATTCAATCGTCGGAATATTATTTTTTGCCTGGTGCTCAAAATTATTATTACTGAAAATAGGCCAAGTACTTTTAGTCGATATGAATGTTGTCTGGACGGCATTTATGATCGGCTTCGTGACTCATCTGATCATGGATACTTTTACCCAGGAAGGGGTTCCCTGGCTTTTCCCTGTCCCTTTTAAATTCGGATTTCCACCATTAAAATTTCTTAGAGTAAAGACAGCCAGCTTTATGGAAAAATCAGTTGTATTTCCCGGCCTGCTTTTCCTAAACGCATATATTTACTATCGATTTTATGATAAATTTCTCGACCTTCTCAAACATTACATAAAATAGAGGCACTTATCACTTTTTTATTTCAAAAAAATTTTATATACTTGTACTTTCATTTATGGCGAAATTTACTTCTCCGTTTCTTGCTTTAAAGTACCGTGACTTTAGGTTATTGTGGATCGGATCACTTATCTCCCATATAGGTTCACAAATGCAGATAGTTGCTATCAGTTGGCATGTATATATTCTTACTCATTCGGCATTTTCTCTAGCTTTAATCGGTGCAGCTAGATTAGTGCCGCTTTTACTGGTTTCACCTATCAGCGGTATTATTGCAGATAGATATAATCGAAAAATTATTGTTTTAATTTCGCAAACCGTACAATTTTTCACTACCCTAATTCTGGCAGCTCTTACTTTTTCTTCACAGATTAATTTGCTTCAAATCTATATCATTCTCATTATTAATTCTATTGCCATATCTTTTGATTCACCAGCCAGGCAATCGATGATTCCTGCTCTGGTTCCACCCCATGTATTTCGTAATGCACTGGGATTAAACACTACTATGTACAATGCAGCTATTGTTATTGGCCCAAGTATCGCCGGATTTGTGATAGCTTTTCTTGGAATAGGAATCGTTTACCTTATAAATGCGATATCTTTTGTAGCTGTAGTCATTGCAATACTCATGATGAGGCCATTATTAAAAAAAATAGATAAGGAAAAAATTACATTTTCTCTTAATTCTATAAAAGAGGGTTTTTCCTTTGTTTTTAAAAATCCATTGATTTCTTCCTCCATGCTTCTGGATTTTTTTGCTACTTTTTTTTCTTCAGCAACTATTCTTATGCCAATTTTTGCCAACGACATACTCAAAGTAGGCCCACAGGGATTGGGATTTCTTTATGCGGCTCCATCGGTTGGTTCAGTTTTAGTCGGGTTTATTTATTCGGCTTTCCATCATGTTAAAAACCAAGGCAAAATTCTACTTCTTTCGGTTCTCATTTATGGAATGGCAACAATTTTTTTTGCTGTTTCAAGAACTTATTATCTGTCGCTTTTTTTCCTGGCAATCTCAGGAGCCGGCGACGCCGTAAGCGCAATAACCAGAAACTCCATAAGGCAACTTATGACTCCAGATGATATGAGGGGCAGGATGAGTTCTATCAGCATGATCTTTTATTTTGGCGGACCTCAACTTGGGGAAATTGAGGCAGGCGTAGTTTCCGGATTTTGGGGAGCGACAATTTCGGTTTTGACAGGCGGAATCGGAGCGGTTATCGCAACCATTGCCATAGCTTATATCTATCCCCAAATCCGCAGATACCAAGGACACGAAATTCAGTTAACAGGATAACCAGTCAATAATTATCTTCATCAGTTGCTCTTCTTTTCCGCTAAAGCCGTGGTCTGCGTCTTTAATTATTTTGAAGGTAAAAAATTCCGGTTTTGTAGTTTCTTTTTTTAAAATATCAATACATTCAGGTACTTTTCCGTAGCAATATTCGTCAAATTCCCCATAAACAACCAGTGTTTGTTTATTTATAGTTTTATATTCTTTAAAAAGTATTTTTTTAGATAGTTTAAGTTGATTCATGTACTCATTGAAAGGGAAAATATTGTAATCGCCGTCGGGATTGATTGTGTCATAAAGAGACTGATAAGATATTAACGGTTCTTTTAAAATATACCTAGGAACGAGTTTTTTTCCATTACTTTTGTCTATTTCTCTTTTACATTTATTTAAAACTTCAAAAAATCTTTTTCGGTTTTTCTTAAATTCCATATCAAAATACAAACCCGTATCGTCTCCACCTGAAAGTAAAATATATTTTCTTATTGGATTTTTCCGCTTGTAGTAATGATAAACTACAATTTTATTTGCTCCAGTTGATATCCCCGCTAGATAAAAAGTTTTATAGCCCAGCTTTTTTAGAAAAAAAACAGCGCTATCGATATCATAGATACATTCTTTGATTAATTCATAAACCATACCATAGAGAACTCTTTCTTCTTTTTTCCCGACTTTCTTATCTAGTTTTTTAATCCAATGAGCTCCTCTGTTGTTAAAAGGGAAAAAAGCAATGCCAACTTTGGTAAACTGTTCTCCAAACAAATTAACCTTATCTGCCCCATAAAAAACCGACGAGCTTCCGTTGCCGTGCAGATAGATCAGAACTCTATCTGTCTTTTTTTCCGGTTCATACAGAAGGCCCGGAAGGGAAAGTTTGTCCGACGTTTCAAAGTTAACCAACCTCAATATACTATTCATATTTTAATCTCCTATTATAGCCGGAAGCAAGTTACCCTTATTAAATAAAAATAAAGATCCCACAACCAAACTAAAAACGGCGGTAGTCAATCCCAAAACCAAATAGAAACCTGAGTTCTCTTTGACCTTGGCATATCCGAAAACCGAAAAAATAGAGATGAGTGTGTTTGACACTATTAATCCGAAAACAAATATAACTAAGAGAATGATAGCAAAAAAACTATGATTCATTCCGGCTGCTGTAATAAACAACAATATTTGGGTTGGGGTTTCTGCACCGATACCGTGCACCAACCCTATGATAAATGCAACCTTCAGAGAGCTTATTCCTTGATTTAGACCAAGTTTATATTGTTTATGTTTGTGGGGAATTTTATTGTGCAAAAAAAACGACAGTTTGTTTACTGCTTCAAAAATCAGCATCCACCGGCTTTTTAATCTAAAACTTGGGCCATGACGAAAGACTGAAAACATGAGCCAAAATCCGAGGATTAGTAAAGTAACACCGACCAAATGCTCCATCAAAGGATCAACCCAAGCGGGGAGATTTACTCCGACCAGAATAATAATTAAACCTAAAATTACGACAACTGTTGCATGACCAACAACATATAATAAAGCTAGAATAAGGGATTCTTTTTTGTATCCTGAAGTTCCTGAAATGTCCGTAATTGCTGCAAGATGGTCCCAGTCTATTCCGTGTCTAAGCCCAAGCAAAAAAGCCAATGAAAATACACTGAAGCGCGAAAAATCAAGAGACATAATGATTTTTTTTATTTGGCGAGTACTTTTTTTAATAAGTCTAAAACGTTTTGTTTTGCTTCCTCTTCGCTCATCCCCCATTTTTCAGCCAGGATTTTAAAATCATCGTCAGTTAAAGAAGCTCCGCCTTCAGATATTTTCCCTTTACCCATATCGTCATCAGACACTCCACACCCACAGTTATAACACATGACATTAAATTTCTAATATCTAATTACTATTTCCAATATCTATTCAACCACCACGGTTCCAAACTTGGTCGGACTTAGATGATCATGATACTTATATTCTCCCGTTTCTTCAAAAACCAATTTTACTTTTTCTCCCGGTTCAAAATTTCCCAAATTAAGCGGTGGGTAGACTAAGTGGGTTGGGTGACTCGCCGAACTTACATTAGCGGTTGCCTGTGTATCGTTTTTCCAAACAACTTTAGTTCCGGCTTTTACAGTAACCGTTTGCGGTTCAAAACCCGCCTCTGTTACAGATACCCTGGCTGCATCAGCATCTTCACCGTCCTCCTCCATTACTTCTTCTCCCGTTTCTTCTTCCATTGCTTCTTCCTCTGCTTTCTCAGTGGATTCATCGTCTGCCACTTCTTCTCCTGACTGAGTTTTAGTCACAGGGGCTAATTTATTTTGATTTTTTGACATGATAAACACTCCTCCCAGGAGTAATACTGCCACCACAAATAAAAGTAGTTTACTATTCATCTTTTATCACCTCTATTCATATAATTGCAATAAATTTTTAATTTTGTAACCAAAATCACATTATACCTTTTTTTTTAATTTTAAAACAAGCCAATTTTCCCTCCACTTAAAAAATACGGCATTTCCGACCAAGAGAGCTACAATTAAGGGGTCGGGGATAAAAATCGAGGCTTGAAATGAGATCAGTAAGGTAATTACTGAAACAAAAATTCCAAAAAGAAACTGTGATTTATAATTGCTTGGTGTGGTCATTGGCTCGGACAACATCACTAAGGAGAAAAATAGAACAGTAGGATCGAACAAGGTGATTGTTCGGGCAAAAATAAGATAGTATAAATTGTAGATTAAAAGAAACGACGCAACAATTTTAAACCGCCTCATCTTGAAGCAAGAAATATATCCCGGCAATAACAGAATCAGGAATGTAAAAAACGGAAAAGTTAATTGTTGCCACGATACCGCCCACCAGGAAACGCCGTGCCCAAAAATTAATCCGCCCAAAAATAGACCGATTGCGGCTGGATTTAGGATGTGTTTTTTGTTAATCCGGAGAAAATGTTTTGAGACAATTGCAATTAAAATTGTCAGCAAAAGCTCAAAAAACGACAGGTTGGGGGCTAAAAGTAAATTTATAATAATTGCCGAAATAATTCCTGCCGATGGAAAAAAGTAATCAATCTTTCTAATCTTCAACAAAGTCATATCAACAGCTACAGCAAACAAGAGGCTGAATAAAAATCTGTAAAAAAGACCGGTTGAAGCAGTTATAAAAATAAAGAGGAGTGCAAAAATCATCTTCATTTTTGGAGTCTTAAGTAATCGCACCATCATATAGTTATAAAATTATATAATATCTTTTTAGGCCTTAGTTATGATAACCATAGCCCAGAAATTTACAGTTGAATTTTTAAAAAAAGAACAGGCGGCGAAAAACACCTCCTCCTTTTTTTTCCAAAGACCCCCTCAACTAAACTTCCTTCCGGGACAATTTATGCGCCTAACCCTGGAGACGTTAGAATCCGATGAACGGGCAAATTATAGACTTTTTTCTATTGCCTCCTCCCCCACTGAGAAAGAATATCTTATGATCACAACCAAATCCAACCACAGCGTCTTTAAAAAAACTTTATTCTCTCTGAAGATTGGGACAAAAGCTCAAATTTCCGCACCCTACGGTGTTTTTACCTTAAAGCCGGAGGAGACTGCCCCGCATGTATTTCTGGCAGGAGGAATCGGGATTACTCCTTTTCGAAGTATGATCCGCTATGCTTCCGACTCAAATCTAAATTTACCCATTACTCTTTTTACATCATTCAGCACTGTCGAAGAACGAGTATTCCAAAAAGAACTTCAGGCAATAGCCGCTAAAAAATCCTGGCTAAAGCTTGTTGAAACCATCACGCAACCGTTAGACTCAGGGAAGGCGTGGAGGGGAAATGTGGGAAGAATCAATGCCGAACTGATTAAAAAAAATGTTGAGTTATTATCCTCAATTTTTTATATTGCAGGTCCGCCTGCCATGGTCGATACCATGACTAATCTTGTAAAATCTTTAGGAGTTGAGGTTGCGCGAGTCAGAATAGAAAAGTTTACCGGGTATTAATTTATTAAAGAAGATCGTCTGTCTCTGATTTTTTCTTTCTAATATACATTAAGACTCCCCCGGCAACTCCCAGCAGAACGACTAGTGCCACTACCGTGAGTATCAGATTAAAATTATTCCCGGCAAAAAATGACGGCTTGGAATTGTCTGCATTGGTTACTTCCGCAGGAGGTGGTTCACTGGGTGGCGCTGTTGGAATTAGCGATTCTCCGTTTTTTGTCGCAGCCATAAGATTTGTATTATTGGCTGTAAGATGTTCTTCGTTGTCTGTTGCAAAATCCACGGTAGACGTTTTAATCCCCACCGCTGAATTTGGAGGGACAAATTCAAGATAATAATTAAATATCGGTAACCTTTCCGGAGCTATAATAAAAAAACCGTTTTCGTCGGCTGTGGTCTGAAAATAAACACCGTCTGACATCTCTAGTTTTACATTGACGGTAGCGTTTGGAATAATATTTCCATCTTTGTCTTTAGCAAAACCCTCAATATAGGAGAGTATCGGCTGAAATTCTAGATCTTCATTTGAAGTCAAGGGTTGAGCGGAGACTACTTTACTGGTTTTTGCTAAAACCCTCTGAAAAAGCGTGCTGAAAATTTGCCTAAATTTTTGACCAAAAGAATTGCTTGGAGAGTTGTGCGATAAAGTAGTGATATCGACTTTGATAATCTGCAATTTAAGGGATTCATTTTGAGGAACATTATCGTTGGGAACTAATATAGTCCAGTATCCTTCTCTATCTGCATTTGTCCTTGCCACCTCGGTCAGGCTATTTTTACCGATCAATGTAATTATAGAAAGTGGATGCGACACTGTCCCCTCGTATCTTGTGTATCTTCCCAACCTTACTGCCGCAGCTGTCATGCTGACCGGGTTTGATCTAAAAGGAGGATTTAACCCGGGATCCAAAGGAATATCACGGTGTTCAGGCACTCCGGGAGCTTCGATTATTGGCTCATCGGGTTTATAGATATCATAATAAGCTTTGTTATAATTTGGATTTAAGTTTGGAGAAGCTGTAAAAGTATGAGTCGATTTTAATGGAACTACGTAAAATGTCTCAGGATCCTTCCCTTTTATATCAACAAAAAAATTATAGACTCCGTCCGCTTCTGTAATTTCAGGATTTGTGAGACCTGGCATATCGGCAAATAGTTTGTCTTTATTTAATAACGTTACTCTGACATTTGAAATCGGTTCGAGACTTTGACTGTCAAATACCCGACCGAACGGATCCCAACGTATACTTTTACATCCCCCCTGAACCTGAGGGTCTTGTTGAAATTCAAAAGTTCCGTATTGAATGGTGCTTCCCTGTCCTGGGATTACCTTTGGCTCACTTATTGTTACTCCAAAAAATGCATAAGTTAAGTGTCCTTTGGGATTAAACATCCGCAATACAGCATAAATTGTGTCGCCTGAAGCTTGAACCGGATTCGGAGGTTCAGTCCCAGGCGGAAGTTGAATTGAAGACGGGCTGATCGTTCCGGTTAAATCAGAACCGAAAATTAATCTATCGCTATTTGCGTTACCGGTGCTACATTTATAACCTGTGGTTGCACCCTTGAAAGGAGGAACACACATTACTATAAAAATATCCTGAAAAGAAATAAAGCCCTTACCTGAAACGGTTATGTCTGCCATCGGGGGCGGTGGCTTATCTCTTTGTACCGTAGGTGAGGTAGCCTGAAGACATCTCCAAAGTTGAGCCGATTGAGCGCTAGACGCTTGATTTGCTTGCGCTTGAACAACACTAGCATTTTTGATAAAACTAAATAAGAGGTAAAATGCAAAAAATATTGCAAGTAATTTTTTGGTCATTAAGTTCATCCTAATCAAACTTTTTATTTTTGTCAATATGATCCTGTTATGAAAAAAATTTTATTTTTGGCATTATTCTTTTTTTACATAATAGCACCGCTGAAATCGATTCATGCTCAAGCAACCCCGACTCCTCCCTATGAACCGTGTCTAGGTGCTTGGTGTCCTTCAATTATCCAAAACTATACCTGCGCCACAAGCTACTCTGACTGGGAGCGCAACAAATCTCAAAACTTATGGGTCAGCGATCCGGAAGTAACAGCTCTCGGAAAAGCCGGGGAGAGATCCCGGCAGTTTCTCTATTGGACTCTTACTCACCGTTCGATCGACGATCATCCGGTAATTTTATCCATTTGGTCTTTTGCCAAAAACATCGTCTATTTTTTTCTTTTGATCATTGCGGCAATATTCGGGTTGGGAATAATTATCGGACAGCGGGCTAACTTTAACCTTAAGATAGAAGTCTGGCCTCTAATTCTTAAAATTATGCTGCTACTGCTCTACGTAACTTTCTCTGCGCGGCTTGTACTTTTAGTAATACAGCTTTCTGACACTATGATGTTATTTTTTATCGAACGATTAGGTGTAAAAAATCTATTTAATATTTTCTTTTTACAATCTCAGGGGGGTAGTGTAATTTTAGACAGCGAAGCAGCTTATAAAACTTTCAAAGGCTGCAGCAACCTCAATATTGAGCTTTTAGACTCTGTCAAGACTTCCAAGTTTATGGTTCACTTCACCAACATGACCTACTATATGGTCGGAATTATGTTCATATTAAGAAAAGTCGTGCTCTGGCTTTTGCTTTTTGTTTCACCGTTCTTAGCCCTGCTTATGCCGTTTGTTTTTATCAGAAACGCCGGTTGGGTCTGGATCGGTGTTTTTTTCCAGTGGGTACTCTACGGCCCCTTATTTGGTTTATTTTTAGGAGGTTTAGCTGCAATCTGGGGTTCTCCGTCACATATACCTTTTAATTTTGATTTCTCCCGAGCTAATAGAATGGAAGGGTTTATCTATCCAACTACCATTAATATTCTCTATGGCGGCCCGGCGCAAAAACTGGAGCTTCTCAACTCGTCAAACTACGCCGATACCTATGCCGAGTACATAATCGCTTTGGTAATGCTTTGGGCTGTTACAATCTTCCCATGGTGGTTATTGCGAATTTTTAGAGACTACTGTTGTGAGGGAATATACGCAACCAAAAATATTTTATTATCGATGTACGATCAGATGCGGGCTGCACCAACTCCATTTGGCCCCGTACCTGTACCGGCTCCGTCCGGATTGGCGACCGGAACCGCCATGCAAATTCCCAAGGATGAACATCTGCGCACCGTAACCAAACTTGAAACTAGCGAAGAAATTAAAAGAACCAGGACCGAAGACATCTCGCGTTCGCTACAGTTTTCCGTATCGCGCCTTACAGATATAGCCCGATTTGAGACTAACAAACAAAACCAGGAAACAATTACCAAAAATATTAACTTCCTGCAAAATCCGATGAAAGCAGAAACTCCGAGCGAACGCCAGAAATTCATGAATATCCGTTCGGAATTATTCAGTAGAGCCGTCAAGGAAGATAAAACAGCCAAACAAGTACTATCCTCCCTTTCTACCTCAAAAGTGGAACAAATGCAAAGACGCGAAGAGATACTCAAATCTACCTCTCAGGCTGTTCCGGTAACTCATATTGTCTCGGTCAAGGTAAGTATTCCAACCGAAAAAGTTCAGTCGGTTACGTCTTCTTTTGTCCAATCGGTAGCACAAAATACCAATATGGTTCAATCGATATCGCAAACCACTCAGATTCCGCAAAATAAAGTTCAGTCTGTGCTTACTGCTTTTAGCCAAAATATTTCCCAACCTACTACAAAAATTGTTCAAAATATAGCCAATCAAACCGGTATAGCTAAAGAAAAAGTTTCCAGCATAATTCAAACTACCACCAATGTTGTCCGCCAATCCCAGCTAATCGATAAGATTGCTACAAAAGAGCAGGTTGAAACTAAAAGTGTTGAAAGAATTCTTTCTTCAATATCAACAGTACTTCAAAGTGGTAAAGAAACAGTTGTTAATTCCATTTCAAGGGAAACAAGTGTTCCGGTAGAACAATCCGCAGCCATAACCAAATCTATCTTAACCACGGTCGCAAATGATAATTCTATGCTTCAATCTATCTCACAAATTACCCAGCAACCTCAGGCAACGGTTCAGTCTGTACTTAGTGCTTATACTCAAAATATTTCCCAACCGGTTACTAACCTTGTCCAAAATATAGCCAATCAAACCGGTGTCACCAAAGAAAAAGTTTCCAGTATAATCCAGAATGCCACCAATGTCATCAGACAGTCCCAGCTGACTGACAAAATTGCCACTCAAGAACAAGTTACAACTCAAAATGTTGAGAAAGTTCTAACTTCAATTTCCGATACGGTGCAATCCGAAAAACAAACTTCCTCAATTACTAAATCCATTTTTACCGCCGCCTCTTCCGATAAATCCTTGATTCAAACCGTAGCCCAAACTACCCAAGTACCTCAAGCCCAGGTTCAGACCGTGCTTACTTCCTACACACAAAATATTTCCCAACCTGCTGAAAAATTGGTTGAGACTATTGCCAGCCAAACCAACCTGTCTAAAGAAAAAATCTCCTCAATCATCCAAAACACCACCAATGTCGTCAGTCAATCCCAATTGATTGAAAAAATAGCAGCCAAAGAACAGGTAACCTCCCAGTCGGTTGAAAGGGTATTATCTGCCATCCCGCAGACTTTAATTAAAGAGTCGGAGCGAAGAGAAAAAGAAACGGTTGTTAATGTTGTCTCAACTCAAGCCGGCATTTCCCAGGTAAGATCCAATTCTATTGTCAATAATCTGCTCACCAATGTTAGCAACGATAATGCAGCAATAACCCAGATTGAGAAACAAACCAATGTTCCCTCCCAGCAAGTAAGATCTGTCCTGCAGACTTTCGTCCAGAATATCAATCAACCGTTTGATAAAGCCGTAAATACCGTAACGGAAAGAACCGGACTGCAGAAAGAAAAAGTTACCCAGATTGTCAATACAACACTCAATACTCTTAAACAATCGGAAATTGTCAATCAGACCGTCAGCAAAGAACAGATAACTAAAGAACAAGCCGAAAAGATTATCACTTCCATTCCTCAAACGCTGATTAAGGAAAAAGAATCCGTAGTCTCTATTCTATCCACCCAAATAGGCATCCCGCTCGAAAAAACAACCGCAATAACCAGGACTCTTCTTTCCAGTGTTTCAAGCGATAGGACCTTTATCAAACAGCTGGAGAAACAGACCTCTTTGCCGGCTGCCCAGGTAACCAAGATCCTAAACAGCTTTACCGAAAACATTAACCAACCGATTACGACCTCAGTTGAGAATATCTCAACTCAAACAGGTGTCGAGAAAGAAAAAGTTATTCAGGTCATCAGCAGCACGGTTAATAACCTTAAATCTTCAAAAGATACGGTAAAACAGATATTACAAAAAGAAAATATCAAAGAAAAGGACCTGGAAAAAATAGTCGAAAATCAAATCCCGGTTGTTGCCGAACCGGAAAAATACGTTGAGTCAACTATCTCCATTCCTCCCTCCATCTCTTTGGATGAATACGAACAGGTGAAAAAGATGTGGAAAGATCAATACGAAAGAGGCGAAGTGCCGGTGTCGGATGTCATCAAATCAAGAGACCAATGGGTCGGACAGGATGTTATCTTTATCACAAACGTCCTAAATAAGTTGGTTTCGGAGTCTCCCGAAGTGAAACAACAAGGTTTGGACGATCTTGGCTACATTCTGCCGATTTTCTTAATCAATAATCTCAAGGGTGACCAGCTGATGGTTTATTTGAAGGCCAAGCTGGAAGCCGCCAAAGAAGTCGAAGCTCTTCAACAAAAAGAAGAAGAGGTAAAAGAAGAAGTAGAGGAAAAGAAAGAGGAGGAGTTTGTCGAGGTCGAGAAGCCTAAGGAAGAAGAGGCGGAAAAGGTCATGGAGATGAAGGAAGAGCTGGAAGAAAAACCAATAGAGGAAAAGTCATCTGAAGAAAACAAGCAGATTCCGTCCAAAGAAGAAACTGAAATGAAAAAACCGGAAGAAAATAATAAAGATTAGACTTCACCGCAATTCTCTCAATAGATTATCTTTCAGATCTTTTAAAAGGGGCAAAAATGTCCGAGGTAAAAAAACCTTGAGTTCGCTAAGATCAGCCTTTGAAGAATTTATCACTTTGATGATCTCTTCGCGTTTTGACAAAATAACATCTTTCTCCAGATTTGCCCTCATAATATAATAAAGATCAAAAAAATCCCGGACTTTATGCCTCTCCAAAAACGCACTTACCTTTTCTTTAATTAGTTCTCGCGCTTTAAGTACAACCACGCTATAAGGAGGAATAAAAACCGATTTGATTGTTTCAGTCTGGTTATCAATACTTTTTTTAATCACAAAATTAAGCTTAAGAATTATTTCCATATCAAATAGATAAGTCTTTGCATAAAATAGATAACCGCCTGATGTTGGTTTCGCTTCTGTCATATCCAAAGCTATCTGTTGATAGCTTAGTTGTAACAATGTCTCCTCCAAAAGATCTTCAATACTTTTGGCTGGGGTTATAAGTAAACTGAAATCTAGATCTTCGGAAGATCTCGGTGATTCAAAGACTAAACGCAAAGTTGTCTCACCCTTAAAAAAATCTGATGCTTCTTTTTTTGTTGATAAAAAAACCTCAGGAAATGATGTTGAAGATATTTTCCTGTAACATTTGTTTCCGAAGTCTGCCACTTTATGTTTAAATTTCTGATGAATTCGTGATTAATCACGGAATCAGTTTTTTAATTTTTAACTCTGAAAGATTAAAATTATTTCTCAAAAACAACCTAACTTAATTTAGCTCGACCTTTTTCCAATCTGTTCTATCATTATTATTCCTCGCCTCCTACTGACAAAATATAGATAATCAACCAAAGCTTTTTCTTTACTAGCTAGCAAAACAGTGTCACTGTCAACAATTACAGGTTCATAATAAGTTTTCTTTAGACTAGTTAGTTTACCCTCTTGTGTTTTTCGCGAGATAAATCTGCTAAGGCTTTTTGCGTGCGCCTTGAATAAAGTTTCTAAATCATAAAGGCTAAAATAAGATATCTCTTTATCTGAGATCGTATCCCTTAATTTATCCCATTTCAGATATCGCATAATTTTGTCCATTTACTGAAATGGTAAAATAAAGCAGTCCGAATGTTAAGAACATTTTACCGCTCCCTCTTTCCTCTCATTATTGCAAAGTATGGAATTACAAGGCTTTATGATGATTTATTGGTAAGCGATTGAAGTTTAAATCTAATCTGTTCCATCTGATCAATTTCTTGTTTCTTCCCAGATAAATTATCTTCAAAATCTTTCCAGATGGCCATTTTTGCTTCATTATAAAGTTTGTTTGTTAACTCACGTTTTCCGTCCGACACTTCATCCATAAATTGTTGATACTTTAATTCAGTCAACTTATCTTGCAATTTATATAATCCATCCCACAGAGTTTCTATAATTTCATACTTAAGATCTTCACTATAGGTGTCAAAATTCTTCTTTAAGTTTTCCTTAAAATCCTTATCTAGTTGCAATATTTCTGCTATATCAAAAATTGTTAGTTTTTTCATAGTTTAATTATGACTTAATTCCTAAAGCCTGAACTCTCATTCTCTTTAATATATTATCTATTACTTTTTCATCAACTTTCTTTATATCCATCGTTAAAAGAGTATTACCTGGATAAGTCAAAAACATAGTTGCTAAATTTGCTTTAGTAATCTCTACATTTGTTGCGGTTGAACTAACAGTTAACTTATCTGCAATTTTATTAGTTGGCACCACGCCTTCTGCGATTTCTAATTCATCAATAATAGTACCTAAGTAATTTGATGAACTTATTATTGATTTAACCTGTTTTACTAAAGCTTCTTTTTCTCCTGGAGGATAAGCTGCTAACACATCCTCGCCATACATTAATCTGATTGTTTCCAACAACGCCTTAGGATAGCCATCAAATTCCGGCCCCCATTCAATCTCAATTGATGCGCTGGAAACTATAGCTTGCCTTTTTTCAGAAATTCGCTGTTTCCTTAATTCATCTGGAGAAAAAACAACAACAAGTCCTTCTAAGGCTTCAGTTTCTCTTAGATCGTCTACACTTATTTTATCGCTCTCAATGTTGTCTTTATTTTCTTTTACTTTTTTAAGTTCATCTGTAATTACCGATTCTGTCTTAGCTAAAGCAGCAATCTTAGCAACAACTTTCACTTTTTCTACCTCAAAGTCTTTTACTGCTGTTTCGCTGTTTCTAAATCCTATTATGATTTGTTTTGTCGCTTGATCGTCTTCAACTATTGCTTTACGTCTTAAGTATTCTTTTTCTGTTTCTGTTACGAGTTCTGCTAGAGTTTTGGTTCCTCCAGCCCAACCAGTTGTATAAATTCTTGCCCTCTCATCGTCAATTAATTTTTGCAAATCTTTCCTCCTGTTTGACCACTCTTCTTTTTCTTGAACATCAACTGGCTCCGGTTCAACGGTTGTTGTTACGCCGGTAGAGGGATCTACTTGAGTGATTTTTCGCAATTCTCCGGGAGGACGAGCTGTAGTATGATCTTTTAGCTCTTCTCTTAAGTCGGTAATCCTTTGATTAATTGTTGCCACTTCAACTTTATAACTATCAGATAGAGCTTTAAATGATAGCCAACTTTCAGGTTCTGACATATCACTAGACCATTTAATAAGATCGATGCTTGGATCTGCTCTTCCAGACTGAAGCTCTGTTTCACGTGCAATTACCTTATCTTTTGCCTCATCCCGGGCTTTTTCCGCTTCTTTAATTTCGTCGGGAAGCGCTTTTTGTCTCTCGAAAAGTACTAATTCATCTTCTAACTTTTTAACTTCTTTTTTTGCCTCGAGTAATTTCTTTTGTTTTTCTTCGGGCGACAATTTTGCATTCTTTTTAATTTCCTCAATCTTTGCTCTAAGTTGTGTTGCGGTTCCTTCCAATTTTTTCTTCTGCTCTTCTTCAATTTTGGCTTTTATTTTATCCTGAACTTCTTTTTTAATTTCTGCAGCTATAGTTGCTCCTTCTGTGGCTAGATCCCCTGCTCTTAGACTAGTTCCTTCACCAATAAAATGAGGACTTTTAGTACGGTAATTTCCAGTATGAAGTACAAAATTGAGCTCCGTAGGTTTAGAAATTTTTTTGCCAGTCTCCTGAAATAATTCTCCCCTAACTAAAGCTATTTTGCCAAGTCTCAATTCTATAATCTCTCTAACCTGCGGATCTATACTTGTCCCATCGGCAAAACCACTTTTTTGAAGATATTCTATTTCTGCTGGACTTACTATATTCGTTCCATAATTGAATGTAGAATCCATATCAATCTCATATTCACCCGGCTTTGCAGCCTCACCCCTATCAGGAATATTTTTTGTCATTCCTAAGAAGTTTATTTTAGTAACAGTTCCATACTGTCTTTCGACTACTACTTTTCCATTAACCATCTTAAATTTCCTCACAATAATAGGTTCCCTTCCAGGAGTAGCCGGTTTAAGTTCAACAAATCGACCCTTACTACCAGCAGATAAAAGCGCTCCTTCCACCTCTAAAAGTTTTAGGGAAGCTATAACTCCTTTTCCTCCTTTTGCATTTAGAAATTTCTCAGCCTTGGTTTTTACGTCATCTGCATTTTTAAGATCTACGTTTGGATACTCTGCTTTAAAAGCATTTAAAAATTCTCCAAACATTGCCTTAGCAAAAACTGGCGTCATTTGATTCGAAATATCAATAGTATGAGTTATAGAATCGACTAAAGTTTCATAAGTAATCTGTGAAATTTTAGCTTCTGCAGCTTTTGTTTCCGGCGTTTGGAATTTTTGAGTTACCAACTCTGATCTTTTAAGAGTTAATGCCGGAGCAGTCTCGACTTTTGTTGAACTAGGCTTAGGTTCCTGAGGAGTAACCATATTATGTTTCATAATAGTTGAGTTCTGTAACCTTTTCAAGTATCATCAGATTATGGTAGAAGCACCACCACAAGTACCTCCTCCATCTGAACCAACGCGGGCGACTAGTGAAAGACCTGTTAAATTCTTAAGAGCTAAAGAGCGAGTCGGAGCAAGTGGAAAAGAAAAAGACGCAGGTTCAGCAGCTTATGCTATAGCCCTTAAAAAAGGGCACATCTGGCTTAGGGAACGAGATGAAACAAAAAAGAATGGTAAAGAAATTCAACAATCTATTACGCAAAGTGAAACAGGCGGATTTGCCTATATAGCAAGACAGGCTTTAATTGGTGATGAAGACTTTAAAGGAATGGATTTTAATACTGGAGTAGCTCTTAGAGTAGATGGTAAAAGAATTTTGCGAGTTGATAAAAAGACAGGTACAAATTTCATTTGTACTGTCGAGCACGATACCAATCCTGTAGAAATTCCGGCTGAAACAATTCTCGAAGAACAACTTAAAATTGTTTATGAACAAGCACAAAATACATCAGATTTTACAGATCAGGAAAAATCTATAATTAAAGCCCATATCGAATCTTCGCAGGACAAACCAGAATCAGCTGATGCTTTGGATGAAGGCACTTTGTCCGAGACTGCGTTCAACAACGGGTTGGTTCGAGCAGCTTCTGTAAATACTTACGCAAACAAATATAGAATCGATACTGCAAAGATAGACGTAGCCTCTGAAGATGGAAAAAAAGAAAAAAATAGAGCCGACACTCATAATCAACTAATAGATACAATTGTGCAACCTATGAATGATAGAATAATTGCCGATCCAGAGGTTATTGGCAACATGGTTAACATTTTTGGCTCAGGAGAAGTAAATACCGCCAAGAGTCTACTTGAAGCAGACAGAAAAAAATTAGCTCAAGATACAAGTAAGAAAAGAGAGTTGCAAGAAATAGATGACGAATTGGCTATTGTGAACGAAGTATCGTCTGCTGTTCAAAATGCCAGAGCCTTGACAGAAGAATTTTTCCAATCTGTACAAATGGGCGAAATGACTATTGATCGAGTACAAAAAGTGGATACTTCTCTAGCTAAAGGAGACGTTCAAAGTCTGATTGAAAATCTGGATCAAGAAAACCCAGCTATTGGAGATAAAATGAAAACTAAAAAATTTCATAAGCTTATCAATAAAATAAAGGATAGATTTAGCTTCGGAGGAATTCTTGGTTTAGGTTTTGCTTTTCTTTTTATAAAAAGATCTTTAGGTGAAAGTGGTATTGGCGGAATTCCAAATCAAAGCGGATAAAATTAGTAATTTAAAAAACGTTTTAACAAATCAACAAATTTTTGGAAAATTTTGTTAAGGTTTTTGCCTGCAGTTTGTCATCGACAACTACCGTATCTTCTACTCTCATTCCAAATTTTCCGGGAAAATAGACACCGGGTTCAATGGTAATAATTTGATTGGCAAGTTTTCGGTCCGGCGAATTAAGGGAAACTTTGGGGTACTCGTGAATTTCAAGTCCAACTCCATGACCTGTAGAGTGGGGATAATTCGGTAAGCGCTGGTCAGAGATCATTTTTCGGCATAACCCGTCAATATCTTTTAAATACTCAAAGTCTTTAATTTTTTCTAAAGTCTTCTCTTGCGCTACTTTAAGAACTTTATAAACTTGATGAACTTCCTCGTTCGGTTTTCCGAAATATACCATACGGGTCATATCGGACAAATAATCATTGTATTTGACACCGAAATCCAGAAGAATAACCGAACCGTCTTTAACAACTCCGTTGCCGGTTTTAGAATTGTAATGCGCAATCGCAGAATTGGCATCAACTGCAATAATCGGATCAAAAGACAGATCATAACCTTTTTCTTTTATCCACATTTCCAACTTAAAGGCAATTTCTTTTTCAGTTACACCTAGTTTTATAATTTTTAGAATATCTCTCAAGCATTGGTCTCCGATCTCGCAGGCTTTTTCGACTAGATTTATTTCTTCCTGGTCTTTTATTTCGCGGATTGTCACAATGAGTCTATCTGTTGGAACGAGATTTACCTGGCTTAAAAACTCCTTTATTTTTTCAAATTCCAGATACTTTAGATCCTCTGCCTCAAATCCCATATTTTTTAATTGTTCAGCTTTAACAATTTCCTGTAAATGAAAAATCAATCCCTTCCCTGGCTCAATCAGTTTCAATTCGTAATTAGTAATTCGTAATTGGTAATTTTTATCTAAATAACGCTCATCACTAAAAAGATAGGTTTTATTTTTTGTAACCAGCACAAATGCTTCTCTCTCATCGGTCGTCAAAGTTTTAAATCCAGTCAAATAGAGAATGTTGTAAAAATTGGAGATTAAAATTGCATCAAGATTTTTTTCCAGAAGTTTTTCCCTGACTTTATTTACTCTTTGATCAAACATTAACCTATATTTTAGCAATATAATTCGCAAATTCGCGGCATTTGCATAAAGATTTGCATCATTCGTATTATTTCCTATATAATGTGATTATGCTCACAACTTTGGTTATTTCACTTCGCGAGTTTCTTGAAGTATTCCTCATCATCGGAGTCTTCCTTGGCATCTCTAAAAAATTAGGCATAAAAAGAGAGAAAGAGATTATATTAGCCAGCATAATTGGAATTGCCATCTCATTTATTCTACCAATCTCAGTATTTTTACTTGGAGATAAGGCTAGAGCAGTTCTTAGCGAAAAAAACGCCGAGCTTCTCGAGGGGTACCTAATGATATTCTCAGGATTTTTTCTTGCTTATGTAATTTTTTCACTTCACAATTTCTTTGCCTTAAAAAGGTCAAAACACATAATCTCTGCTCACCAAAAACTCCAACAAAACATATTTGACATCTCTCTTTTCCTAACGATAGTATTTTTTATCATTAGGGAGGGATTTGAGATCGCCTTATTCACCGCTACCACCTCTCTCTTTTCCAAATTCATGGAAAATATAATAGGATTATTTGCGGGATTTTTTATTTCTTCAATTCTAGGGATCCTTACTTTTTTTGCCTACCTCAAATTTCCGATCGGCAAGGTTTTTAAAGCTACAGAATATTTGATTGTTATTTTGGGAGCATCATTTGTAAAAAACGGTTTGGGAGAGTTATTCGAAGTCTACTATGATATACATCTGTCTACCATTGTTCCCATAAAACTCATGTTCCTGCCGGAAAAATCATCTTTTATCGGTCACTTTGTCAAAAATATTTTTGGTTTGGAGCAAAATTTCAGCTTCGCAAAACTGGGAATTATGGCCGCTTACATCCTTATCGTTTACCTTGTCTTTCTTAAAAAGAAGTCTCAAAAAGTATCAGCTTAAGAGCTTTCATGCGCTCCCCGTTACACCTCGCAGGTGAAATTTGGCCTGTCATATCAGTGAAAATCCGCTAAAAATCAGCGGTAATCTTGCTATACTTAACTATGGATTATTACAAAGAAAAGCAGTTTATCGCTCAAGTCGATAAGAAAGACAAAGTTATCAGGAATCTCGAAAAATGGGAAGCGCACAAAAAAGGAATTTTACACCGGGGTTATACCTGCATCTTAACTTTTGAAGATAAAATTATACTCCAACATCGTAAGCATCCTGTCTTTGATGGTGTATTTGATTTGTCATTTTCTTCACATCAACTTTATACTAACGGTAAATTACAGTCAGATGAAGAAGCAATTTATGACGGATTAAAACGCGAATGGAATTTAAAAAAATCAGATTTAAAAGAAAAACCACAATTTATTAAAAAGATTTATTATAAGTCCAAAGATCCCAACAGCGGTTACACCGAACATGAAATCGATTACATCTATATAGTCGAGCTAAAAAATCTCCCGACTCCGAACTACGACTTCGCCTATGGCTTTTCTCTGGTTGACCAAAAACTGATTACTGATTACCGACTACCGTTCACTCCCTGGGTCAAAGTTATGCTTGACGAAAAAGTAATTAAATGAAAAAAAATCTTCAGGAAGAAAGAAAAGGCGTATTTTCACTTATACTTCTGACTTTTAATTTCGGTTTGATTGCAATTCTGGTCAGATATCTGAGTTTTTCACTAAGTCTTTACCAGCAACTCTATCTGACTATCGGCATTGCTTTTTTATTGGGCTTTATTGTTTTTAATAAAAACTTACACTTTGCTAAACTAACAAAAATTAATAAAAAAGACTGGCTTATTATTTTTTTGAGGGCTTTTTTCGGTTTTGTTTTGGGAGCTTCTCTCTACCGCGAATCATTGACGCTGACTAAAATAAGTAACGTAACTTTCATTCAATCGATTCCCTTTACGGCTTTATTGGGTTTTGTATTATTTAAGGAAAAATTTAATCTAAAAAAGGCTTTTTTTATTTTGTTTGCTTTTATCGGAGTGATATTAATTGCAGTGAAAGATTTTTCTTCTATTTTGAATTGGAGTAAGGGAGAGATGCTATCACTTATATCTGCATTTATTTTTTCCCTTTCTTTTTTAAGTAGAAGGTGGTTATCAAATTTCTTAAATGACCAGGAAATTACTCAAATTGCTCTCTTTTTTGCGACCATCATGTTATTTCTCTTATCCCTTTTTAACGACCAGTCTATAATTCCTGAATTTAAAAATCTGAATTGGCTATTTTTTGTCGTTATAATTTTATTAGGCTTTATTAATACGATTGATGGTTTATTGATTAACTTTGGATTCAGAACGGTTCCCCCAGTTCTGGCGAGCAATATTCTGACTCTAGAAGCTTTATTTGCCATACTACTTGCAGCTGTCTTTTATCAGGAACTTCCAATATTGAAGGAGTTCATCGGCGGAGTACTTATTATAACCAGCGTAGTAATGATGAATAGGTTGGAAGAAAAGGAAAAATAATATTTACTAAATTTTTAAAGATATATAATCAGAAAAAATGACTAACAAAAAAATTTCAAATAATCTAAAAGGAATAATTTTGCTTCTTACTTCAGCTTTACTCTATAGTGTTATGCCTGTCGCAATAAGAATTTTGGGCGGAGGAGGATTGCCACCAATGTCACAAGTCTTTCTAAGATATATTTTTGCATTTATCTCCGCTTGCATTTATTTTTATCTAATTTCAAAATCAAAAATAAAAATCGAAAAGAAAGATTTATTAATGTTGGCAATAACTACAATTTTCGGATATGCCTTAACAAATCTTTTTTTTACCTACGGAATTTTATTCACAACCGTTGGTAATGCTCTATTTCTTTTTTATACATATGCAATTATTACACCAATTCTAGGTTATATATTTTTAAGAGATAAAATTAATTTGACCAATATATTTTCTTTAATTTTAAGTCTCGTGGCATTGTTCTTACTTTTTCAACCCAACTCTCTTCCAACCTGGAAAATTGGTGGTTTTTTTGCAGTCCTTTCTTCTTTTGGACAATCTGCTTATTTGATATTCAGAAAGAAATTAAATAATTATCCAGCTAATTTAATGATGCTGGCAAATACATTTATTGGGGTAATTGTCTTAGGATTATTAAGTTTATCTTTCGAGGGATCATTTTATTTTCAGGGTCAGATTACTAATTTGAGTGGTAAGGTTTGGCTCACCACAATACTATTCGGAATCGATAACTTTCTGGCTTGGTTCACCATGACCAAAGGATTCGAATATTTTAAAGCAACCGCAGGAAGCGTTATACTTTTATCAGAACTGGTTTTTGGTATTTTATTTGCTTTTTTGTTCTTCTCGGAAATACCCACTTTTGCAAGTGTAATCGGGGGAATATTGATTGTAATATCTTCAATTTTTGTAATTTTCAAAGGTGAAAGTTAACCTAATTTTTATTAAGTAATTTAACTGATCCGTAAATCAACTCATTTATCGGAACTTATATGTTTTTTTCTCTGGCAAATTTAACTAAAGCGCAGTTTTAAGTTTTACTTGCTTTATTAGGAAGCGTACTTTAAGAAAGCGCGTAAAAACCACTTGACAATTTAATAATACTTAACTATAATTGCATTAAGTGTATAAAAAGTTAACACTTTTTTCCCATGAAACCCTTAAAAAGGCACTTGGAGGACTCTATAAAATCACATTTCAACTCCTATAAAGAGATACTCATCTTACTTGGCGCAAGGCAGGTCGGCAAAACCACTCTTCTTAAACGAATTTTCCCTAACGCTTACTATTTTCTTGTAGACAACGAACCCGTGAAAAAAAATCTTGAGTCGTACGATATCTTTACCTACAAGCAATTCATTCCCAAGAATACGGTGATCGTGATCGACGAAATTCACCAGCTGTCCGATCCGGGAAGGGCGGCCAAAATCATCTATGACCAAATACCCAATGTTAAACTGATTATTACCGGCTCCTCCTCACTAAATATAAAAAACAAAACTACCGAAAGTTTAGCCGGAAGAAAAATTGATTATAATCTTTATCCTCTAACATTTGTCGAATATCTCTACCAAAATGAAATAATCAATACTCTCAACCTGAATTTTTTTAATGATATCGCTTCGGTTAACCCGCTAAAAAAAACCGTCTATTCTTTTGACTTACAAAAAATACTTAACCAGGTTCTGACTTACGGTCTTTATCCTCATGTAATTAATTATCCCGGAGATGAAAAATATCTAAGGAATTTAACTGACAGTGTCATCTTCAAAGATATTGCCGATCTCCAACTTATTGAGGATAGAAATGCGGCTTTGAATATTTTAAAGTTATTAGCCCATCAGATCGGAAATTTGGTTAATCTGACCGAAATATCCAAACGGCTACAAAAAGACGTAAGGACTATCCAAAAATATATACAAATCTTCGAAAAATCCTATCTTATTTTTACACTCTCTCCTTTTAGTAAAAATAAAAGGGATGAGATCGGTAAAACACAAAAAATTTATTTCTATGATCTCGGAATACGTAATGCTCTGATCAATAATTTTACCGATATTAACTTAAGGCCGGATCGCGGTCAGTTATTTGAAAATTTCATTATTACTGAATGTCTCAAGGCTAATCAATATCTCAATGCCGGCTATGCTCTGCATTTTTGGCGAACCAAACATCAAGCCGAAGTAGATCTTGTTCTGCAAAAACAGGAACAACTAATCGGTATTGAAATCAAATATTCTAATGGACGGGTAAGTAAAGCCTTTTCCAATCGCTACCCTGAAGCATTAACAAAACTTATTACCAGCTTAAATTTTCTATCGCAATAACTTAATTGCTCCGTAAATCAACTCATTTATCGGAACTTCAATATTATTCTCTTTAGCAAATCTAACTAAAGTGCCGTTTAAAGTTTCTATCTCGTTTTTTCTCCCGTTCTCAACATCCACCAATAAAGACGATTTTGACTCGGGAACAGTGTCTGTTGAGGTTTTCATAATTGATTCAAAAACATTATCTGCAACGTTTACCTTCATTGCCTTTGCTACTGCAATTGCTTCCTTTACGCATTTTTCGTAAACCGATCTAGTGATCGAATCTGCCAATATTTTTCCGATCGGACTTCTACATATTGCCGTCATTCCGGAAAAAGCCACAATAAACATGAATTTTTTCCATAAATCTCTGGCAATATCGTCCGACGAAACAATATCTATACCTGCTTTTTTAATTAATTCCACTACATCTTTTAATTTTTCATTATTCGGATTATTCCTATCCCCGATGATTAATCTTCTCAAGCCTCCTATTTGTTTAATAACGCCAGGATTAATTTTGGTAGAGATTAAAAAAGCAACTCCCGGATAAACTTGAGCATTTTGAATGTACTTTTTTATTTCATGATCATTATTAACTCCGTTTTGAAAAGTAATGATGATAGTATTTTCATTAACGTCTGATTTTAATTCTTGAGCAACCGGTTGTGTACTGTATGTTTTTACCGTAAATAAAATCAGGTCCGGGTTCTTAATTTCCGAAAAATTTTTAATTACTTGTGCTGGTTTTATCAAAAAATCTCCCTGAGTATTTTTAACCAGCAGACCGTTCTCTTTAATCGCATTATAGTGTTCTCCTCGAGCAACAAAAGTTATGTCATTCCCTGCTTTTGCCAAAAGACCGCCAAAATAACCTCCTACTCCCCCGGTTCCAACTATATAAATTTTCATATACTTTCAATAATATCCTTTATATCCATTAAATTATCAATCGTTTTCCAGGCAAATTTTACATGATCTGCATTTTTACCTTGATAAAGAACTCCGTGTTTAGTTAGTTTAAAAGCTTCAAGATCGTTATCCGTATCGCCGACAAAAATCGTGTCTTCCGGTTTTATTTTTAGTTCGTCACAAATTTCATTGACCTGAATAACTTTAGTTATATTGTCATCGGTGAGATAATCCCAGTGGGTAAACAGTCCTTTTCTATCAAAATGAAATGTTGCGTTTGCCCTCCAATAATTGGGATTTAAGACTTTGGCAACTTTATTAATGTAGTAATCGATACCGCTGGAAATAATCGCAGTCATTATTTTCTTCTCTTTCAGGTAATTAAAAATTTCAAATGACTCCGGATTAAACTTAATATCACTTAGAGTTTTTTCAAAAAGTTTTTTACTCAGTTTCTTTTTTCTGTAAAAATCCGCGATATTTTTTACCCATTGATCAGCGGTAATTACACCGCCGTAATATTCATCCCACCATTTTTTATCCAATTCGTCGGGCAGACCAACTGCCTTGTGCAATTTTGGCCAGAGAGGATCACTCACTAATACTCCATCACAATCAAAAAAAATAATCGGTGGTTTCACGGTTATAATTATAATTAATAAATATGCTAAAATTACCTCAAATGAGAACAAAAAACAGAAATCCGGCTCTTCTGCTTGAAGGGAAAAAAGTTGACCCTATTATTGAGTTTTACTTTGAACTGAATCATCTGAAGCAACTCTTCAGGCAAGGTTGGCTGTTAAAAGGAATTCCCGTGGATAAATGCGAAAGTGTGGCGGATCATCTTTTTGGAACTTCAATTCTTACGTTAATTATTGCCGACAATCATTTTGAAACGCTCAATACGGTAAAGCTTTTAAAAATGGTTCTTATTCATGAATTGGGTGAAATATATCTAGGTGATATTACTCCACACGATCATATTTCTAAGGAAATGAAACATGAATGGGAATTAAAAGCTGTTATTGAAATATTTTCTAAAATTCCTAAGGGTAAAGAATATATTGCTCTTTGGAAGGAATACGAAGATGGCACTACTCCAGAATCTAAACTAGTTAGGCAAATTGATTATATGGAAATGGCATTCCAGGCAACAATTTATGAGCATCAATATAATAAGGATTTACAGGAATTTTTTAACTTCAATAATAGAAAATTAAAAAATAAAACTTTATTAAATTTTTATAAAGAAGTTAAAAAACTTAGAATTAAACCTAACCAAAAGTAAAAGCAAATATTTTTGTTCCTTCTGATTCAAATTCCAAACGGAGTAAATGGTTGCTTGGATTACCTTGTAAATCAATCAAATTATAAAGATCATTAGGATGTTCTTCGCTAAAACGGATATAGCCGTTTTTTATGTCGCGACCGGCATTAGATTCGTTAACTACTTTTCCGTCAAGAATTACTTTTACTTTATCTTCGCCAGTAAGCGGAGTAATCACTAAAAAAACCTTGTCCGCAAAAAAATTAATCTCCAAGGCAGACCCTGCCGACGAGGAAGAATATTCCTTTTGTACATCCCAGTTTCCTTCCAAATCATAAGAACCAAACACTCTGCGGCTTGACCCAAGGTATGTCTCCGGAGTCATTCGCATCGTTGGGGATTGATCTTCCAAATCTACAGTCTTTGCATCAACCTGCTCACCCGCTTCCTTCAATAAAGTTTTTATATGCATTTCTGTTTCTTCATACTCTCCTTCACCAAAATGCGTATAACGGATGTTTCCTTTCACATCGATTAAATATTTTGCCGGCCAGTAGTGATTATCATAAGCTCGCCAAGTCTTGTAATCATTATCTTGTGCAACCGGATAGGTGATATTATATTGTTTTATTGCTCCTAAAACATTATTGGTATTTTTCTCAAACTCAAATTCCGGCGTATGTACGCCAACGACAACAAATCCCTTGTCTTTATATTTTTCATACCATCTCGTAACAAAAGGCAGCGTGCGAATACAGTTAATGCAGGTATAGGTCCAAAAATCAATCAACACAATTTTACCGCGAAGTTCCCGCATTGTTAACGGTCTGTCGCTATTAAGCCATTTTTCGATTCCGGCAAACTCAGGTGCCGGTCCAAGATTAGGGAGAGAAGATGAAGGCGTTACCATAATAATATTCTTATTCATCGGTGCCTTTTCCGGCATTTGTTTTTTTCCGCGCAAAACCTCAAGTTGTTTTTTAACTGCTTGATTGCTTTCTAACTTAAACAAAAAATTAGAATATGACGGTATTGCATCTAAAAGCTTTACCTGAATTACTTTGTCATAATTTGTGAAAATTGCCAAAGCAGTCAAAATCATAATTACACCGAATATTTTTTGGATGTATCCGGTGTAGGGCGAAAGCGCTCTGGTTTGGGAAAAAAATCTTGAACCGATTGTCGCAAATATAAACAAAGGAATGCCTACTCCGATAACATAAACTATCGTCACCAAAATAATTCCTGCATTTACAGTTTGGGTAGCTGCCAAAGTCGCAATTGTCGCCAATATGGGACCTGCGCAAGGCGACCAGACCAGTCCCAAAGCAAATCCTGTAATTAATCCGCCCCTGAATCCCTGGTATTTATTTTTTGCGGAGCCAGGTGCAGAATTGTACCTGGTTAAATCGGCAAACTTTCCACTGAAGCGGCTTACCCAACCTTCAACTATTTGAGTCAATTTGGGAACAACTAATGTTAAACCTAAAAATCCGATTACTATAACCGCAAATAATCGCAAAAGATTCGGGTCAAAAGGAATTATTTTTACAATATATGAAACAGTTAAGGTAAAAAAAGCAAAACTAATTATGATACCGAGAGTTATTCCTAATGGTTTAGATTTGCCGCCTGTTGTGGTCGACGAAAGAACTATCGGTAAAAGAGGCCAGATGCAAGGTGCAAGAATTGTAATTAATCCGGATAAAAATGCAAAAATTAAAAGAACTATCATAAATATTTATTCAACTCTTCCTGGAATTTCTCTCTATCCCATACCTCTCCATCTTTTAACACCTCCACCCCATCCTTTAATATTACCTTAGTATGCTGATATGATATTCCAAATTCTTTAGCTATCTTTTTTTCATCTTCATCAGTATCCGAATCGTTGTAATTAATACGAAATCCTACAAGATTGTCTGCTTCTAGTGAATTGAATCCTGATAGTAACTCTTGTGCCTCGCCTCGGCATACCGGACACCAATTTGCGTAAAAATCCAAAAAAACTATTTTCCCGGATGACAGTGCTTTTTCATAATCTGCCTGAACAAACTCCAAAAAAGGAGAATTTTTTCCGGCTAGTAATTTTCCAGAATAACCGTTTATGAAGGAATTTTCGTCTGCAGTTATAGTTGGGTTTTCGCTTTTACTGATTTGACTTGGCTGTTTGTTCAATCTACTCCTATTAAAAAATAGGAATCCTGCGATCAAGGCTCCAACAAGGATTAACCAAAGAAAATACTTACTTTTCATTTCTTAATGGAGAAACCAGTGACTAATATCACAATTATACTCTTAATAAGCAATTAAAAAAACTGTTAAAATAATTAATGCGATTATGAGCTTAAAATATGCCATTATTATCGGCGTTATTATTTTAATTATTTTTTTTCTGCCTATTTATTTTCTTCTGAATAGTACTTATTTAAGTTTGGCTTTTCCGGTCAAAGCTAACATCGTTATTGATACAAAAAAAGCGGGTGGCCCGATTCCTGACAAATGGAAAGCTTTAGCTCAGGGGGGTGAAGAAAGAGGAGTAAGTATGTTGGCTAATGTTATTCCTCAAACCGCCGCCCTATACCCTCGCTACATCCGACTTGACCATATCTATGATTATTACGATCTGGTAAATCGTGACAATCGGGGAAATCTACAACTTAATTGGCAAAAATTAGATGCAACTGTCTGTGATATCTTTCATACCGGAGCCAAACCCTTTTTTTCATTGGGATATATGCCCTCGGTTTTGTCCTCAGAAGGATCTCCAGTATCTAAACCAAAAAAATGGGATGAATGGGCGTTTTTGGTTCAAAGAACTATCGAAAGATACAGCGGGACTAACACTCGGCTTTGTGGCCAAATATCTGGTTTTTGGCTGACAAATATCTATTACGAAGTCTGGAATGAACCCGATCTGGAGACATTCGGAGGTTGGAGTCAATCGGATTATCAGGAACTGTACTTTTACACTTCCCATGGTGCACAAAATGCTGCAAATGTAAATAAATTTTTACTGGGCGGGCCAGCAACCACCTCTCTTTATCGAAACTGGATCACAAGATTGTTAGATTTTATTAAAAATAATAATTTACGCTTAGATTTTATTTCCTGGCATCATTACTCCAAAGACACACAAAATTTTTCTAGCCAAATTCAAGAACTAAACTCCTGGCTCTCATCTCAAGAATATGAAGCTTACCGTTCTCTTCCAAAAATTATCAGCGAGTGGGGATATGACTCTGATCCCAATCCGATCGCAGACAGCAATATCGGGGCTGCTCATACAATTGCCTCGATCCGTAATTTTTTACGGGAAAATATCGAACTGGCCTTTCTTTTTGAAATCAAAGACGGACCTACACCCCGCTGGGGTATTCTTTCCTACGACGGTAAAGAAAAACCCCGTTATTCAGCTTTAAAATTCCTGAATCAATTGCAGGGAAATGAACTTATGATTGAAGGAGAAGGTACGTTTGTCAAAGCTCTTGCCAGCACCGCGCAGAATACCATAAATATTGTGTTGGTAAATTATGACCCGAATAATAAAAATACAGAAATGGTTCCGGTTTCTTTTTATAATTTGGAACCGGGAACATATGCCATGAACACCATCTATGTTGATGGTAGAATAATTCCGGTTAAAAACATAAAAATACCCGGCGGAACTCTGCAAAGATCAATAATAATGCCTCCAAATATGGTCATTGCAGTCGAGTTGATTAAGGAATAAAATAATAATATGTGTTATCTTCGACCACTATTAGTAAAAAAAATCGAGGGAAAGAAAGCTCTTCTTGAAAATGATATTAAAGCCGTCTATGATAAAAACGTCGGAAAAATAAAAGAAAATGATTTGGTTATAGTGTACGGAAATTTGATAGTTCAAAAAATTGAGCCAAAACATATTAATTTTTAATTAGGTGGCACGATTTTAAGGGCCCCACAAGCGCGCAGAGTTTTTCCAGCCTGTCGCTGGCTCGAGCACTTGTGGGTAAAAAAATCGTGACAGAATCTAATTAAAAATTATGAAAAAATCAAAAATTACAAAAGGGATTTTATTAGCATTTCTGGCATCAATAATTTCCGGAATTGCCATATTTTATTCTAAAATATCTGTTGTTAAAATTCCTCCCCTGATATTAACAAGTTCACGCAATTTTTATGTGGGTATTTTATTTTTGCTTTTGTTTTTATTTTCAGGAAAATTGCATAAGTTAAAAAAATTATCAAAAAAACAATTGGTCTTACTTTCATTAATTGGCTTAATCGGAGGAGCTTTACCTTTTTATCTTTTTTTCACAGGACTGCAATATATGCCGGCAATCAATGCAAATTTAATCCAAAAAACTCTGTTTATCTGGGTTGCCATTTTGTCGGTCATTTTTCTTAAGGAAAAATTGAATGTTTCTTACTTTATTAGTTTTGCCTTAATTTTTATAGCTAATTTTTTCTTTGGAAAACTAAGTTTTGGTCTAGGGCGGGGAGAGATTATGATCTTATCTGCATCGCTCCTCTGGAGCGTGGAAAATATTCTCGCTAAAAAAGTCTTGAAAAATATCTCTTCCGAGTTGGTTGGTTTATTCAGGATGGGAATCGGTGGTAGTCTCCTGATGATGACTACTATATTAACCAATAGAGTAAATCTTATTTCAACAATTCAACATTCGAGCAATTTAACAATTATTTTTGTCGGGGGATCAATTTTATTTTTCTACGTTTACACCTGGTATAAGGCACTCAAATACGCTCCTGCCAGTTTGGTAACTCTGATTCTTTCTTTTGCGGTAGTTGTAGGAAATATTCTCAACGGCTCATTCGCCGGAGTAAAATTACTGCCAAAAGATATATACGCTTCGCTTTTAATTGGAGGGGCAACGTTATTGATTTTATTCTTTAGTAATGTCATTCCGAACTTGATTCGGAATCTATTAAATAGATTCCCGCTTTCGCGGGAATGACAAATGGAATAATGGACTCAAAAGGACTACTTTTATGCGCACGATATTCCTCTGCACCAAATTATTTTGGCTACTGCGGTCCGCCGAAGAATTCTTCTCTGATAGATCATTTACGCGAAGATGTCGGAGACATAGAAGTCAAACATATTCTTTCACAGTTTGACACATTATATTTAAATTTAAAACTGATTGCTTTTGAAAATAAGATCAAAGATCCTTTTACCAAAAAAGTAGTAGAAGCATACTGGATAGGAAACAATCTCCTGAATAAAGTAAAAAACAAAGACTATGTTTCTTTATTAAGTGAAAAATTTAAACTTGAGAAAAAAATTGGAAATAAGAAGTTTGAACTTTTGAAGTATAAATTTCTGACCAATCAAACACTCCCGCACCATTCCTTTCACGTCTTTAATATCTTCAAAAGAACAGGACATATTAACTCTAATCATACTTTGGCAACTATGGACAGTTGCAGAATAGGATGGGGAAGGATAGATAAATATCAAATTTCAAATGATAAATTACAAATCAAGTCCAAAGGTCAAATAATAAATATTAAAACAAGATTGTTAACCTTAAATCATAATAAGTTAGCTTTAGGATTACCTATTAATAAAAAAATAAAAATAGACTATAAAGGTAACACTTTTTTAAAAAATTTAAAACTTGGGGATTGGGTAAGTTTTCACTGGGGATTTGTCTGCGATGTTTTATCTACGGTTCAAGTTAAAAACCTGGAATATTATACACAAAAAGCAATAGTTTTTTATAATTCATAAATTACTAATTCCCTAAGTTCGTTTCTAAGTACTTCATAAACTGTTGATAAGCATCAAAATATTTTATGTTAAAAGTTTTTTTCATTGCAACTTCCAGATTGAACCTTTCCATTACAAAACCATTATCTAAAATTTTGGATAATAATAGTTTTTGCTCAAGTTCACTTTCCGATGGACTGGTTCTTTTTACCAACCATCTTAAAAACTGTTGGCCGAAAGCATTTCTAACTTTTGTTCTTCTTCCAGGTAAAGGGGTATTGTTTAAATATTCATCGGTAGGTGGCATATAAGGTGAGTCCTTGAGTGCTTTATACATTCCTTTTATCCAATCGCTGTCAAAATCAACATTTTCAGTTAAGTTCTGTGGGACTAACATTGGAATTCCCTCATTAATCCAGTCCGGATAATTTACTCTCTTAGTAACATCATGCAGGTTGTCAATAACAAAATGTGCAGTTTCATGTTTTACCCCTTCTTTAACCAAATCAGTTTCATCGGTTAATGTTTTAGCGTCAGTTTCCAATGTCAATGCAGCGGGGGTAAAAAAAACTATTTCAGTAGATGTTGCGAATCCTTGTAAATTATCTCCCTTAACTTTCACTTTTTCCCCTGTTAATTCATTATATTCATCAGTCGTTGATAAAAAAATCACGTGGATGTTTTGGGGTAATAATCCAAATACTTGTTTATTTAGTATTAAAGCTTCTTCAACTGCACTTTTATACCAATCTTCATTTCCTTTTCTTTTATTACCTTGGAGTTCGGATTTAGGAATATGAATCAGAGCATTTATCGGTAAATGCTCTGTTGGAGGAACTCGAATTGTTGAATAATCTGCAACATTATTAACAAGAAACTGTGTTCTTCTGTCAATTTGTCGAGTGAATCCTTCACCCTGCGGCTCTTGCATGATTTATTTTAACAAAGTCTTTATAATGTTAGTCTTAAGGAAATAGGTAGTCTTAAAAATAAAATGATAAATATTTATGTTTTTGGCAATCCATATCTTAAAGAGGATAGTGCTCCCATAAAAATCCTGCAAGATCTCAGACGTGCTCTACCTGATGTTAAATTTATAATCACTGATCCGAATGAAAATTTTCCGCCCGAAGGAGTAAAAGATTTGATTATTCTGGATACTGTTAAAGGAATTAAAATGCCAAAAATACTCGGATTAAATGATTTACAGGAAATCCAAAAATCCCCCAACTCCCCTCACGACTATGACCTTGGACTACATCTTTTACTTTTGAAAAAATTAAAAAAAATTGAAACCGTAAGAATTTTTGGGATTCCAACAAAAATAAGAGAAAATAGGGTGATAAAATGGATTAAAGAAACACTAAAAACTTAAGTTAGAGAATTTGAATTCAATTTTTTAAATTATAATTTTGTTGGAATAACATCAATATTTTTTGCAGCATCTATAAAAGACTCTATATTAAACGGTTTTCCTATCAGTTTTTCTCTGAATGTCGAAACTGTGGGCTGTAATTGCTGATAAAAACTTGGGATTTTTGCTTTGAATTTTGCATATTCCGGCTGTTCAAAAGCAAGATCATCAAATATTTCCGACAACGCCCAAAGCTTGTCTCCGCCTATCTCTTTTACATATTCTCGGTAATTTTTTTCGAGATAATCATAAAAAATAAAATGTAACATTTCATGGGCAACAGAATTAGGCACACCCACATCATTTTTTAAACTAAATATTTGAAAGGTTTTTGTTTCGAGAAATCTTTGATTTGAGTTAAAAATTGAAGGAAAACCAAGATATCTACCGGCTGGCCATTGGTGGTTATTAAAAAGTTTGTCAGTAATATTAAAAAATTCGGGTTGGACTTCATCCCATTCGGCTTGAAAAACTGATCTTGCGGTTTCTAATTCATCTCTATGCCCTTCGTAAAAATTAATAACATATTCGTTAATTATTTTATTTTTTTCTCCTCCTGTTTTTTTTAAGGCTTTTGCTAATTCAGGATGCCACAAAAAGTCAATTTCATCAAAATTTTCCATTTCTGCGTCTAAATTTTGATTTAATTGAAAAACAACCTTTGGATATGATCTTGTCACAACTTCTTTCTCATTATAATTTGAGTCGAACATTGTTCATTAATTATCTCCACTTTACTTTTAAAAAATGGGAGGCGCAGGACATGCAGGGGTCAAAGGCGCGGACCAGTCTTTCCGCTTCAAAAATTATTTTTTCTTTACCGGCATTTTCTAGGAGTAACTTTTCGGTCTGCTCAAAGATTACTTTTTCCATCAGCACATGATTCTGCCCGGTTGGCACAATAATTTCTGCTGTTGTAATTGTTCCTTGTTCATCAATTTCGTATTTGTGGAAAAGCGTCCCTCTTGGAGCTTCAATTGTTCCAACTCCCACTGATTTTTTGGGAACTATTTTTTGCGGTTTTTCATCAGTTATGCTTACGAGACTATTAATCAAATCTATTGAGGCATCTACTGCGTGCAACATCTCGATTGCCTGCGCCAGATTATTATGAAAAATATTATTAGAGGGGAAAGAACCGAGATATTTTGCCGCAGCTATTTTGGTTTTTGCATTAAGATTTTCTTTGGCTAAATTGAGTCTGGCGAGTGCTCCTACCATCATCAGATTTCCGTTAAGCTGAAAACCGCGGGCATGTGAATACGGGATTATTACTTCTTCCAAGTAACTTGACAACTCATCATGCAACATTGTCTCACCTTGCGAGTTCTCAAGTTTTCCTTCAAGAAAAGAAAAGTCATGGGAGATAAGTCCGCTGAAATTTAGCTTTGTTTTTGCTTCTAATCTGAAAAGTGCCTCGGCAAAAATCTTAATCAGTTTTAAAATCTTTGGTCTTATCTCTTTTAATTTGGGTAATAAATTTTTTAGATTGCTTAAATCAGGTAGTTTAAGAAATCCGCCGATAGTCGGCATCGGTGCATGGACAGATCTCCCACCCACAACTATTGAAAGCTGATTCCCCACTTCTTTTACCGAAAAAGTATCTTCTAATAGCTCTTTTTCTTTTGGATCGTTTTCATCAAAATCCAGAATTGAATTTTTTCCGTAAAGATCCGGCAGGGAAAAAATGTAGAGATGTAGTCCGTGATCCCTGATGATCAGACCATAGTATAGTAGCTTCCTTAGTACCTTAGTTTGATTAGAAGGAATAATGTCAAATGCATTTTCAATAGTCTTGATTGAACACAAAAGATGAGCATTGGAGCAGGTCCCGCAGATTCTGGCTACCAGCTGTGGCGCCGCAACCACAGGTTTCCCTTGGAGTGCCTGAGTGTAGAAACGCTTCCACTCGGAAATATAAAATTTTAAATCTATTATTTTTCTGTTACGAACCTTAATCTCCAGGGATGCTGCGCCTTCTACTTTGGATACTTCCTCGAGATTTATATCAAAACTGTCATTTACATCATGCATAGTTTTAGGATGTCATTCCCGCGAAAGCGGGAATCCAGAAAAAAATACTGGATCCCCGATCAGGTCGGGGATGACAATGAATTATTTATTTAGATATTTATTAACAATTCTCAGGAACACTTCTTCGTTCATCGGACAGCCCGGGACAACTTCGTCGACCTTCACGATATCCGACAGCTTTAATACTTTTTCTTTAAATTTGAACTTTTCTAAAATTGCTTTTATTTCTTCCGCCTGTTCACGGTTGAAAAAATTCCTTTGGTTGGAGGGTGATCCGATTACGGCACAAGCGCCGATTGCTACAATTATTTTAGCTTTCTCTCTGATTTTTTTTAATTTTTTCTCTTGTTGATCTGATGTAATTGCTCCCTCGACAAATGCAATATCCATTTCAGGAATAATATCCGGACTTTTTTTCAGCACTTTGGCATGAACAAACTCAAATTTTTTCTTCCACTCAAGATAATGCGTATTTAAAAGCTCGGTAAAAATAATCGTGGAGTCCTCACAGCAGGAAAAAGAAAACCAGCCGACCTTAAGTTTACTGTTCATCAATCTAATGATAGCAAAGATTACAGTCGATGATCGGTTGGAATTTTATCTGCCTTAATAGCCAGAATAAAAATTGAAAGCATAACTACTTGACAGGCTATGCAAACAGGACAGATCACTCTTAAAATGAAGAGTTCCTGATAAGCAATCCAAAGACAAAAAACCAGCCCGAAGGCTGCCATCCCAAGCATCAACTTTGTTTTTCGCCATATTGCGGCAATTAAAATTATGATGTATCCGATTAATCCGTATAAAGGTGTTGAAACACCGAAGGTTTTAGCTACCGATCCGGAAACAACTGCATCACAGTTAATAAAACTATTGATATTGCAGGGTTTAAATAGCGGATGGAAAAACTGCTGCCACAAAAGATAAACCGCGAGAAGTATTCCAATAATAGCAAGAATTTTAATGTAGAAAAAAATCTTCCGTTGAGACATTCTTTATTTTATCCTCAAAACGCATAATCTCTCAGTGACCAAGATCACTCTTATCATTTATTCTTAGAAAAGAACTCGATACTCCATCCTAAAAAATAACCAAAAATCCAGGCCGTGACCACTGAACTAATTAATCCCAACATGAAAAGATTCAAACTAAGATCTAGCCTTCTGATTCTGGTCAAATCGACCAAGTGAAACCAAGATTTGGAAATCTGCATCATTAATTCGGGAAAAAGCGATACCAGCAAGCGACAGACGATATAAGAAAACCCAATTGTCAGTGCAAATGCATTTGCTAAAACCATTTTATTAGTTTTCATTATTATCACCTGCCCTTAATTAATTTATAAAAAACAAAGACTATTAATATAAATATACCCAAATCCAGTAATGGATTTTGAAAATATTTACTTAACTGAAAAATAACCATCCGGACACCGTTACTGTACCCGTCTAACTGCTTCATCTGAATTTTATCCAGATAATTAAACACGCCAATGAGAATCCCGGAGATAATAAATATTCCAGCTCCAAGCCAGGTAAATATTGTATGAATTTTAAATCTGGTTTCGCCGGTAATCGATCGGGCAGTCTTTTGATAAATTAGAGACAGAATGAATAAAGGAAAAACTATTCCAAGAACATATGCCAATGCAACAATTAATGCCTGAAACAAAGTCGGAGAAAGACTGGTGAGAGTAACTGCGGCAAATAGTACAGGAGCACAGCAGGACGAAGTCAATCCGGACACGAATCCCAGCCCGAAAACCGAACCTACATTAATTTTTTTGTTTAGACTGGGTTTGAAATGAAAAAATTGAGGTATTCTAAAAAAAGGCTTTATCGTCATGATTCCCATAAATATAAGAACAAATGCACCCAGATAGTATACTTCCTTATGATACTCGTCAAAAAAATACATAAAAAATCTGAATCCCAGCGCAATCGGAATCAAAATTACCGATAGTCCCAAAGCAAAAACCAAGGTATAAAACATTATCTTCCCCCCACCTTTAGAATTTATTTCTTTTCCTGATTTAAAGATTGTCCCAAGATATGAAGGAAATAAAAATGTAATGCAGCATGGAGCAAATAAAGCCAGAACTCCGGCCAAAAAAGAAGCTGTCAAGGAAAAACCCAAAAGCAAATTATTTTGCATTATTATTTAACAAAAGCAGTAACTTTGAATGTTAATCTCGGGTTCTCCGGATCGTTTGTTTCAACGAAGACCTCTCGATCGACCAAGCCTGATACCGGCATGATATAAGGTCTATAGGTTACTTTTACCAAAGCCGATTTGTCCGGGGAAATCGCAAATGATTCATCGCTTTGAGCATGCATACCAAATTCCCTACTCTCCTTCCCCTCGATTATGATTTGACCCACAGTACAACCGCAGCTTGAAGAGATATTAAATAAAGTAAGCTCCCTGCTACCAATATTTTTAATCGAAAAATCTGCAGACTTTTGGTCAGATACCTTCATATCTCCTAAATCTTTAGTTACCTCTTTGACTTCAACTTTTGGTTTTTCTTTATCTTTAGAATTATAAACGGGAGGTAAATCCTTAGAGCTTTTTTGTTTTCCTCCGGCTACTAAAAAATACGAGCCTCCAATTACTACCAAGGCAAAAATAATAATTCCGAAAATAAAAGATTTGGACATATCTTTCAATTGTCATCCTGAATTTATTTCAGGATCTAATTATTAACTAGATCCCGGATCAAGTCCGGGATGACTCGTATTTTTAGTTAATACGAGTCACTTTCTTTTAAAAACTTCTAATATTTCTTTAACTTTTTCATCCACCTGCTTATCACTTATGATCGCCTCTTTCACGCAGGTTTTAAGGTGATGTTCAAGAATCACTTCGTCAATTTTTTTTAGCGCATTCTGAATCGCGTACGTTTGTTGAGTTACATCAAGACAGTATTCATCCGCTTCAACCATCCGGATGACCTTATCAAAGTGACCCCTGGCTATTTTCATTCTGTGTAAGAGATTGTTTTTGTATGTTATATGCATTGGTTAGAAATCAGGTTAATTAGATATTAGAAATTTTCTTTCATCCCCTCCTACCCCATAGGATAAACTGTTTCTTAATAATTGTCAGTGACAATAATCACAACATTTTGTACAATATGTTCGTATGCAGGATAGAGTTAATTATAAAGTCAACGCCTTTTTTTCAAGGTTTAATCTAAAGAGTTACAAAAAGGGTCAGATTATTATTCATCCGAATAAAGACCCCCTCGGAGCCTACTACTTAAAAAGCGGTTATGTCAAAGCCTATGGAATATCACCTCAAGGAATAGAAACGACCATACATATTTTTGCGCTTAATTCCTATTTCCCCATGATGTGGGTAATCAGCGATATCCCAAACAGATTGCATTACGAAGCACTAACGCCGGTAGAGCTTTATATTATCCCCAAAGAAAAAGTCCTTAATTTTCTGCAAAAAAATCCGGATGTTTTATTCGATCTTACCTATCGGCTGCTTAAGGGCATAGATAAGCTGACGCTGCGGATAGAACAACTGGCAATCGCCAAGGCATCTTCGCGGGTTGCCTCTATTCTTATATTTTTAGCTAGGCGCTTTGGTCAGAAAAAGGATGGTAAAATCATCCTTATGGAAATGTTTACCCATAAAGACATTGCTTCTTTGGCCGGACTTTCAAGGGAAACCGCCAGCCGAGAGTGGAAGAATTTCAGGCAAAAGGGATTGGTTGCCAACAATAAAAGAGCAATTATAATTAACGACCTTCAAGCTCTCGAGAAGGAAATTTGATCGAAACTCCCGTTTATTTATAATTAATTATGATTATTTCTTCCTGTTTATGCCGGGCTGGAAAAAATTCTACTTTTGAAAAACATATTGAGTATAAGAGCGAGCGGGTTTTTAAGCATTTTGAGGGCATTGTCATCGGAAAATGCTCAAACTGTGGAATACTAAAAACCATTACTCCTAAATCCGGTATTAAATTTAACCCAAAGCAGAGTCGGGGAGAATTTTATGATGTCAATAAAGAAAAATTTGTCGAGCTTTTTAAACCGATCGTCCAACTTGTTAAACAATATGTCGATTCCGGATCTGTCTTAGACGTTGGTTGCTCTTCCGGAATTTTATTATCATTGCTGCAAGATGAAGGATTTAATGTCACAGGAATTGAACCAAATAAAGCTGCTTTTGAAAAAGCCCGAAAAAGATTGGGATATAAAGCATTTCGGGGAACGTTAAAGGATTTTCTAAAAAGAAAGCGGGTCAAATTTGACTGCATAATCTATAATCACGTACTCGAACACATCGCAGATCCGATTGGGGAAATTAAGTTGGCAAAAAAAATCCTCAAAAAAACAGGGGTCTTAATTATCGGTACTCCAAATACCAACAACATTATTTTTTATCTTCGGCAAAAATACTGGGAACCCTTTATGCCCAATGAACACATCTGGCATTTTCATAGTAAATATTTAATCAATCTTTTTAAGAAGTTGAATTTTGAAGTTGCCGATAAACTATTTTTTGACGATATGAGAAAAGATTATCCGTTGATAAAAAGAATTTATTTTTCAACTCTTTCAACACTCAATAAAATCTTCAATACCGGCGAGGCGACCCTACTGGTCTTCAAATAATTATTTTATAATGCAATCTGTATTTAGGAATCCAGTTATTCCCGTGTAATAAAAAGTAAGTAAATTAACTGCGACCGACTGTATCAGAACACTTACTGATAACTGCTTCTTTATCTGTTCTTGCTAATTCTGACAATTTTTTCACTTCTTTTCTTCTAGTGTTTAGTTTAGGCCATCCGCGTTTTAAACTTTCACTTAAATGACAATATGAAATCCACATTGGGCAAGCTGCCACTTTGCAAAATTCAGGTCTTTCAGACATGATCTTTAAATTATACTAACAATCTCAACTGATGAATATTTCAGTTCGGGGAAATATATGGTCATTTAGGAAAATATGAAGCTCAAATAACGCCAATAGAAATGAAGCTATTAAAATGGTCTCCTTAAAGTAGCGAAAGAGGTTTAATTAACCCCGCCGAGGCTATATTTGGTATCACAACTAGCGAAGGGGGATTACTTTTTTCTAACTTTAAGATCGGCTTTACCCTTGTTGATTTCAATTATTACTATTAGCTACTTTGACCATCCTTAATAACTTATTAAGGGTTTAGATTTTTTTGAAAACGGTTTGAACTCTTCACAACAGGTTCCAGACGGTACTTGACTGAAGTCAATTATTGTATAGTATTTGACGAAGTTACTGGTTTTTATCAAATTCTAATTCCATAGTTCAAAGATAACAATTACACTAAAAATTCAATTGTCGATTGACATTTGAATAACCTTTGTATATACTTTGGTTATTATGAACACAGTTATATATGTGAAAGCAAATAGAGAAATTAAGGAAAATGCCCAAAAACTTGCTAAAGAACTTGGACTATCTTTGTCTGATATTATTAATTCGTCTCTTCGAAATTTCATAAGAACCCGCGAGGTATATTTTTCTCATATTCCCCGCATGACTCCTGAACTTGAGGAACTTCTTGATCGCGTAGAGGGTGATCTTAAAAAAAGACGTAATCTTTCTCCGCGCTTCAAAACAGCAAAACAAGCAGTCGACTACCTAGATAATATATGATTGTCAAATACCACAAAGAATTTCTTAGGCGATTTAAAAAACAACGCTTAAAAATTAAGGAAAAATTTAAAGATAGATTATCGCTCTTTATGAAAGACGAATTTGATCCTACATTAAATAATCACTCTCTAAGAGGAAATTATGAAGGTTATCGAAGTATTAATGTAACAGGCGATATCAGAGCAGTTTTTAAAAGAACTGCACAAGAAGCAATTTTTGTTTCTATCGACTCGCACAGTAATTTATACGGTTGATCCGAATTTTGATCAAAAACTATTTATTAGCCTGCCACGCGAAGCTCCTTACTGAAAGTAAAGAGCGAAGTGTGGAGGTGCCGAGATATAGTTCAAACCAGTTTACAGCCTCACTGTCAGATAATTTTAAGGAAATTGAGAGGTATATTTGGAGATGGTTTACAGTTTTAAGTCAAAGAAAAATAGCCTTTACTTAATCAATAATTTCTACATTCTTCATATCAAAGCGAGGGTTGCAGAAAGAAAGCAATGTCATTTTCCCAGTATCAAAATACCAAGTATTTTTAGGAATGGTTACTAAATCATGCTTTTTGACAGAATAATCTTTACCGTCAATGTTAAATTTTCCTTCTCCTTCCAAAACAAAATAACAAACATCACTGACTCTATTTCTATTTTTCTTGTTCACTCCATTCAGTTTAATAACTGAAACACTTATATTTTCTGTATTAACATTATTCAGTAATTGAAAAACTTCAATAGGATCACGACTAAAAGATTTAACTTGTTCTGGATTTATAACTGCAATTTTCATAATTTACTTATTGTAAGTTGTTTCGTGGGAATTTAGAACTAATGGGTAAATATCTAATGCAATTTCCTCATAAGGATGAACTTTTTTTATAGCCTTAATTACATTATCTAAATCCTTCTTGTAACATACAGTTTCAATTCTTTCTTCAATGACTTCTTCAAGTTGTCCTGGTTTTCCAATATATGGATTTGCAGTATCTAGTGGAATATAGCGACCTACACCTTTAACAGAAAAAGTGCAATGTTTGTAATCTCCTACTAATCCTGCACCTGCTTTACCCATTGCTTCACGAACTTGATTTGCATGAGTTTCTGGTACATAAACAACTAGTTTTATCGTCTCGTATTCCATATTGTTTTGATATATATTAAGTTTCTATTTTTATTAACTATTTTTTGAAATCTCCCAAAACCCAGCTGATCTTTTTTCTCCATGCTTTTGCATTGCATGAAACATTTTCTCAACACTTACTAATTTCCATTTAGGTTGATCTGGAGAGGGATCTATCAATCTTATTTTACCGTCAATTATTCTATCAAACACACAGACATGACCCCAATTTTTTGTCGGATCGTCTATCAATGCTCCATGATTAAAACAAAGCAAAACATCTTTATTTGCTTTTTCACTGTCAATTAGGTAATTCACTATAATTTCCGAACTATTAAAGTTTGTTATTGGATTAACTTTACAAGTAAGTGGAACCCCCATATTTTTAAATGCAGTATTCGGTTCAAATTGGGGATCATAAATTCTAGTTCCATAACCTGCGGGTGGTTTTTCTGTTGAAGTTCTGACATTCCAAAATAGTTTTTTTCTGTCCGGATGAACTATTAATCCAAGATAGTATCCGATTTCTTCAGCAGGGCGAAGTAGAATATTATTTTTATACATGACCATCTGAAAACAGGTAGGAACACAGCAAGCCGGCTGTTGAGTTAAGGGAACATATCTTGAATTTGCAGGAATTACATCTGACATAGGAAAATAATTTAATTAAATTTTTGCCACTTACCTTCTGTAATTATGCTTACTTTCCCATCCACTACTTGAACTGCGGTATTATCATCAATGGCATAAAATGTAGCCGGATTATTTTTGGCTAATTCAGTTAAATAAGGGATACGAACATTGGGAAAGTAGTCTGAATTTAGATGAGGTCTAATTTCAAAGTCAACAAATCCTAATCCTTTCCAACTATCAAACTTTCCTGTTTTCTCGAAATGCAGAATATTTGATCTAGAAAGTGATACTGTTTTTGCAGTTACCATACTACCAGCACTGATCCCAACATATACCTTATTTTTTATCAATTCAGGAATATGATTTGCAAGTTTTGATTTTCTAATCCAATCTAATAAATATTTTGTATTACCACCTCCTACGACAATAATATTTGCCACTTTAAGACTAGAAAGCCATCTATCTTTTGAAACTGCCGAAATATCAACAATGTCAATTGACTTGAAATTTAATATTCTGAAATTATTCAAATCGTTTATTAACCAACTTTTATCGCCTTTTTCTACATTTGCAGCCGTTGGAATAAAGGTTAAACTACATTTGCTAAATGGTTTATTTAGTAGATTTAGTAAAGATTTTTCCAATGTTTTGTTTGTTACACCAGATGAAGTCAAGAATAATTTCATAAACAAAGTATATCAAACGAATTAAACTGAAATTAAAAAGCTTAAATGCAGAGGTTATTGTATCACTTTAGACTATCCTGACAATCTAAAGTGTTTATGTGGAGCACAGCGCCTGCCCTATCGTAGTCAGATACCAGACGGTATCTGACGAAGGAGGGAACGATGTTTATAACTTTTTAACTTCAAATCAATCTTCTCAACTACTTTATGAGTTTAACCGTAAAGATTAGGAGAGGAATTAGCATTTTTGATAGAATCACTCTGTGTTTAGATTTACAAAAACTATAATTGGTATAGAAAATAAAAAAGTCATTTTTATTTTGAACGGATGGAAGGGAAAAAATTGGCAGCTGATGCCAATTGCCAATATACTTAAATTTATTGGTTATTGCTGCATAGTTTACTCTTACGATAAGAATATTCTTAAACCAGATATAAAAGAAACTCGCACTAATATTCTTAAAGTAAAAAAAGATGTCGTTGAGGAAATTAAGTCATTGGGAAAGCAAGGAAAAAAGGAGTTTGTAATATTGGGGATAAGTTTGGGATCTGTAATAGGCGTATTGGTAGCAAATGAAACTATATTAACAAAACTTATTCTCAATTCAGTAGGAGCAGATTTCGCTGAAACAGTTTGGACATGGGAAGTAGTTAATGATGGTTTTAAAAAACTCCTATTAGAAAAACAATTTGTAACTCTAAAACAATTAAAAATAGAATGGATGTCTATTAGTCCTGTTCATCATATAAATAATCTTAAAAAAACAAGGTTGCTTATTTACTTATCCAAAAAAGATGAAATCATTCCATATGAACAAGGATTAGATTTGGTTAATAAATTGAAGAAAAAAGACTGTAGTCTTAGCTTAAGAACAAATTTTAATTTTAATCATTTAATTTCCTGTGCTTTTAATTTCTATAATGTTTTTGACTACGCAGGTTTTCTAAAAGAATAATTTTAATTAGATTAATCTTTTATTTCGAAAAGCATGGCCTGAACTTGATTTTAAATATTTTTCAAACTTTATTGCTTTAATTTCCGAACTAAAAGCTGAATAGAAAACTAAAGTTATCGGTCTAAAATCTTTTGTTGCAATTACTCTCCCATCTTGATGATATTTATATCTTTGTTTAAGATCATCTGTATGACCTACATAATTTTCACCGTTTGAAAGCAGAAGAATATAGGTATAAAACATAAACAAATTTTAGCATGACGATTAAAAAACAGCCCAACTTCACCCACTTCACTTCGTTACGCGGGTTACGCTGGGCACACTCCTTAATTAGATTTTAAACTTCGAATTAACTATGAAGTGTGGCCTGCCACGCGAAGCTCCCTACTTTTTGTAGGGAGCGGAGTGTGGAGCACAGCGAACGAAGTTTATAACTATTATTTGATTTCAAGGCAAACGCTACATTTGCCTGTTCTATAATTTCTTTTGGCGTAGTCGGGCGTTTTTTATTTATCAACATCAAGTAAAAACTTATTTTTTTAAACAACATATTGCAGTTTCTTCGGAAGAAGAAAGTCTCAATAATTATCCTTTCAAGAGATTAGCAGAGTTGACCATTGAGTCGGTTTTAAATAGTGGAAAACTATTTTCAGTTAAATAAAGCTCTATTAGTTCTTTGTTCCTTTGCAGGTGGATTTTTATGTGATCGGGGTTTATACCGATTGCTTTTACTACAGTGGTGATAAACTCATCCATTTCCTCAAGGTTAATTTCAATCAATATATCAGCCTTGTTATACTCCATATTCTTTTTCATAATCTCAGGATCTGGTTTTTTACGACCAAAGAAGATTGTTGAGCTTTTTCCTTTTCTTCCTGGATATCTCAACTCTTTCCATTGTCTATGATGATTAATAAATTTATCGAGTTTTCTAAGGTCGGTATCACCGAAGATTTTTTTGAACTCAGACCAAATGTAAGGTAATTCATGCTTCGAGAATTTACTTTTAAGTTCATCCTGAGAGTATTTTGTAGATAAGCCACAAAGCATAAGCATTTCAACCGCAACATGAAACAGGGTACCACCAACGGGAACAACTCCGAGCATCACAGCCCTCCGAGAAAAGATATAGTAATCTATTGCTCTATCGATATATTCCCCCATTTGTAGTTGTATTTTTATTTCTTTAGGAATTGTGATTTTTACACTGTTTACCATAGAATTTTCAAAGTAATTAAAATCTGTCACAACATTTTTTAAACTTTATTCCACTCTCGCAAGGACAGGGGTCATTTCTGCCAACTTTTAATCTTTTTGTTCTAATGAGTTCGTCTGTTTTTATCCTCCTTATCATGGGAACCAAATAATTAGGATTATCCAGTTTTCGTAGTTGTGCGCCTACGATTTCGTTAATAACTTGAGACCAACCTTTTATTCTTTCCATTAATAAATTAACTTCTTTATCGTCAAATTGCTTATATAAACCTAATTTCATTATTTTTCTTCCACTTCTCATATGGGCTACACCACTTACAAGAGCAATATCTGATTCATCAAAATTCCAAAGTAGTTTTGATGTAGTTGTTGGATGTATTATTTTAAAGCCATGTTTTGTTTTGAAGTAAGTTTCTACCAATTTCCCATAATTCTGCCGACCTCCCCGTTTCTTGCGAGCAGAATATAGATTCCCAATTTTATTCAAGTTGTCACTGGAGGTTTTGTATAACTTATCAATTTCTGATGAGAAATACGGAACTTCCTTCTTGTTGATTGCTCCCTCTTGTAATAGTTGTTGAGAAGTTTTATATGCATATATTTTAGCCATAGCTTTTTTTGGAAGTCCTTTTCTAGCTACTGTATAGAATTTTAAAATCTTTTGATTGTCTACAAATGCATATGTTTCAAAAGGAAGTTTTCCAGACTCTATGATTGCTCTACCTTTGTACTTAATGTCAGTACCAGCAAACATGAGACACAATATGGCGAGATCTTCTAATTCCTGAATCCATTTAGAAATCAGTTCTAAAACTAGTGCTTTTAAAGTAGCTGTAGCATTGGTAGTCACCTTTGCTTTTTTGTAGCCTTCGTATAACCAGAGAGCTATATCTAAGCGCTCATAGGTATTATAGTATTCCATTGCCTCTAATATTGCTTTTAAATAGTTGCTTGGATTGTGTTCCGGTTTTTTGCTATATACCATAGATATATATTTTATCATTAATTAGGCGTAGTATATTACCTTGAAGCTCTAAATTCTGAATTAAACGGTGTAAGGTAGTGTAAAATGTTAACATGGGTCGAGAATTAAGGATTAACAATAAATTAACAAGAAAGCAGACTATTTTTATTCAAAAAATAGTTGAAGGACAATCAGGTATTCAGGCAGCAAAAGCAGCTTACAATACTTCAAATTCACAAGTTGCAGCCTCAATTGCTCACGAAAACCTCAATAAACCTTATGTGCGAGAGGCGATAGAAGAAGTTTTACGCTCAAAAGGTATGTCTCTCGATACAATTATGGCAAATATTGGCATTTTGGCAAATAGTAAGGTAGAAAAAGTGAGTGGAGAGGTGAAGTTAAAGGCAAATATAGAGTTATTAAAGCTTTTAGGAGCTTATACAGATCAAAAGAATAGGACATTTTCAACTTCAATAAAACAAGAAATTCAATCACTTACTTTTGATGAAGCGAAGAAAAAACTTCAGCTTATTACTCAGCAAACAGAAGAATTTCTAAAAGAGACAGAAGGGTAAAATATACTTATAGTAATGATTTCCTCTTATTTGTGCCTAGAAGATGTCGTAAATTTTAATGAATTAGCGACGTTTAGCTATAAATAACCGTACCACCACCCAAAATAATTTTGAAAATATATCGACTTACCCCCTTTTCAATACGCGATATTTTTTTAGGATTTTTTGAATAGTTCGCTTGCAGAAACTTTAAGAGCTCTGGCTATTTTGTGAATATTATCTACAGATACATTTTGTTCTGTTCTCTCTATTGAGCCAATGTAAGTTCTGTGAAGTCCTGACCTAAATCCAAGCTCTTCTTGAGATATTTTTAGCTTTTTTCTCAATTTTCTAATCCTTCTTCCGAGTTGTTTTCTTGTTGGAGTAGCCTTCATACTACTCCAGATATTATTTAAAAGATGTCAATAACTCTACAGACAATAAATAGCATTTTGATCTTAAAAGTGATATTATTTGTCTAGAATTTTTATTCTATGGTAAACGACGGATCAAATAATTTTATAAAGACTGCTATAGTAATAGCAGTTTTATTGATAAGCTCCTCTATTTTCTATTATCTTGTTATTTTTCTACCTCAACAAAGCAAGCAGCAATTAGAGCAGAAAATTCAACTTGAAGGACTTGATACATATAAAGAAACGACTACACAACAACAGATACAAGATTGTTTAGATGAAGTAAATAATAGATTCACTGATCCAGAGCTTACAGAAAAATTGAAGGGAAAACCGATAAATAACCAGGAGGCAAAATTCATTATTGATCTTTGGGAGAGTAAGAAGGATGAATGTTATAAGAAGTATGGTAGATAAAGCTCATATTTATGCAATTTACTTTCAAAAATATTGTCTTTATTCTCACAACATTAGTATTAGTTACCAGTGCAGGTTTCGGTACGGGAATATTACTTGATTATCGTCAAGCTCAACAGCTTCTTAATGAAAGTAAGACACTAAATACAACAGGAAAATACGAAGATGCTTTAAGTAAGCTTGTTGAAGCTGATTCTAAATGGGTTCCCGAGAGTACTAAAAAAGAAATAGAAGAATCTATTGCTCAAAATAAAAAACTCGTTGCATCAACAAAAAATTATGAGCTTGGTACAGATTTTTATATTAAAGATAAGCTGAAAGAATCCATAAAATTCTTGCGAAGAGTAGATAATGAAGACATAAATTATCAAAAAGCTCAAGAAATAATTGAACTTGCTGAAGAAAAAGTAAAAAAAGAAATTGTAGATCAGGAAGTTGCTGGTGCAATGTCAACTACCTTTTCAACTCCACAAGTAATAAAAGAGGTAGAACCAGAGACACTTATTCCTACTATTTCTGAACCACAAGTTGATGTTCCTGCTTTATGTAGTGCAAAAAAACAACAAATGACAGGAGGTATTGCAGAATCGGCTTATAAAGCGTCTGCCCAAGCAGAAGCAAATGCGAAAAGCGACCCACTTTTTAATCAAGTATGGATGAGTATTGTTCCCAATCTTGAGATAATGATGAAAAATTGGACGGTAAAAACACTTGGGGAGTATGAAGCATATTGTCTTACTCACAATGGTGACGATTCGGGATGGAAGCTTTCTTCTAGTCCGTTTGATGGAATAAATTGGTAATTCTGGGAGTATAATTATAAGGTAAGCTGGAGTAGCAGTTTATATTATACTTAAGTATAAAAGAAGCCTCACGTGCTACTCCACGAGGGGCTTTTTTTATGGCAGATAATAAGCATTACCCTTTCAAAGACGATATTGATCTAATTAATAGACCTCATGGTTTCATAACTGACTCTGATAACTCGGGAAGGATCGATGAAATGGCAAAAGACATCAAAGATATTCGTAGAAAAGTATTTTCAAAGGGTAAAAAGTACTGGTATGAAAATGGGCGATTAACATTTAAACTACCTACAGGATCTTTTGATCAAATTAACTTTTCAAAGGCTGAAAAATCAAAAAAAGTTTTTGAAGCTTTTTGGTATCTGTGGGAAAAAGGTGAGAAGGGTGAGTATAACAAACAACAAGTCTTAGATATGTATAAAAGACTTCACAATGAGAGTCCTTGGAATCGTAATGCAATAGGCGTAACTGTATCTAATATAAAATCAAAAATCATCGGACAGAAGTCTTTCATATTCAAGAAAATAGAATGGCAGTTTGACTACCATAAGCAAAAATGGATTTTTCGTATCAATCTCTAAAAATACCTCATATTTAGAATATGAAGTGACGATTTTTCACATCATCTTTTTTAGCCTCAAAATTGTTCATCTATCCCTCTTGACAACATCTACTTCATAAAACAATTATCTAAATCATGTTATCGAAAGAAGCAGTTATTGAATATCAACAAGTTTATAAAAAGATCTATGGTAAAGAAATTTCTTATGAAAAAGCTTTAGAGCAGGGAACGAAATTAATAGAGCTTTTTAAGATTATTAATAAACCTTTAAAAAGTTCAAAGAAACAAAATTATGTCGAATATGCAAAAGATTAAATTGTTTTGGCAACAATATGACGAACTTAGTAATAAGGAACTTGATTGGTTTATTCACTTTTTGGAAGCAATAAGGCAGGGAAATGTAAGCTTGGCAAATTATATTGAAAAAAATGTTTTAACAAAGTTAGTAAAAGAAAGTTATAAAGCATTCCTCCTATATATGCAGGAATTCGAAAAATTAGATAAAAACAAAAATGGAAGATAAAAATGAAGATAAAAAATCAAATATAAAGACAATTAACACCTCTTTTATTGATTATCTTGGTGATTTATACGAACAGGTCTATGATAAGGACTCAGAAGGAACATTTTTTGTTAAATACAGTAAACTTTCTCAAGAAATAGAGGGAGTGGTTGAAAAAGTGGAGATAAACGAGACGATATATAAACCGATTTATAATGATTTTGTCAAAAAGGAATTTATCTATTTATCATCAGAAGCTAAGGAATATAATAACCTTTCAACCCTCCTTCAATTAATTCAACAATATATTCATAAATATCTTGATATAACAGAATTTGGTGAAGTTTTAAGCTCTTACTATATATTATTAAGTTGGATCTATGATAATTTTGAAACGATACCATATTTGCGCTTTATTGGAGACTATGGCACTGGTAAATCAAGAGGCTTAAAGGTCATAGGAAGCATCTGTTATAAGCCGATATTCGCTGGCGGGGCGATTACTCCCTCTCCAATTTTTAGGTTAATTGAGCAGTTCAAAGGTACTTTAGTAATTGATGAGGCTGACTTCTCCATTTCCGAGCACTTCGCTGAAATTATTAAAATACTAAACTGCGGTTACCAGAAAGGATTGCCGGTGTTACGAACGGAAGGAGATAAAAAGAAAGAACCAACCGCCTTTAATGTTTTTTCTCCTAAGTTAATTGCAACAAGAGAATCTTTTAAAGACCTCGCTCTAGAGTCAAGGTGTCTGACCGAACAGATGAAAGGTAATCCAAGACCAGAAATTCCTTTTCAACTACCTAAAGAATTTTATAAGGAAGGTCAGGATTTGCGAAACATGTTGCTTCTTTTTAGATTTAGATACTATGGCGTAGTTGAACTAAGGGAAGATTTAAGAATTGAAGGAATTGAACCAAGGATAAATCAGATTGTAATGCCGATTCTCGCTATTATTGAAAATAACAAAGAACGAGAAAAAATAAAGCAGTTTATTATTGATTATGATAAAAGTCTTAAGACTAGACGTTCTGCTGAAATTCCCGCCCTCATTCTCCTTGGAATCATAGAAACTTACAGAA
>Ga0155058_112_pt1 | contig 11131 bp, 10 predicted proteins | sample RifCSPhighO2_01_FD_106026 | JGI IMG/M metagenome (GOLD analysis project Ga0155058, IMG submission 106026) | Candidatus Roizmanbacteria bacterium RIFCSPHIGHO2_01_FULL_37_16
TGACGATTTAATATCGGCTATTGTTCTTGTTTTAATATCAAATAAGTCTAACGGTCAAATATATAATGTTGGTTATGGTAAACCAATATCTTTTTATTCTTTTATAAAAATTATCGCAGATCAATCCCAAACGAAGATTATTTCTAAAGAATGGGCCAAATCCAACTTGATCATAGAAACGGGTAATTATGTCGCAGATATTACCAAGATTAAAACTGAACTTGGGTGGACGCCTAAAATCTCCTTTAAAGAAGGCGTTAAAAGAAGTCTAAAGTCTATATTTTAACTCTTTAATAATTATGTTAAATGTTTATCTGCGGGTGAGAGGAAGGCTTACTCTATTTGTCTACAGGTTGGTTATTGATATCGTTATTTTAATTTATATAGTTTTTTATTTTAAATATAAAAAAATTAGAGCGAAAAAAGTAACGGTATTTATATTGGTTCATAAGCGCAATTTCTTTTTATCACTAGCCTCAATTTTGAGTATTAATTATTATATTTCGGGCTTGAATTTTGTAATTGTTGAGGCAGACCCATTAAGGAAAATACAACAATTTTTGTACAAAAAAATAAATAAAAGAATTAGGTTTTCCCACAGAGAAATAGAACAAAGAATTAAGGAGAAAATCAAAAAGTTTAAACAACTGACAGATTTTTTTTTCAGTTCAGGTGGAAAAGGCAAAAAATTTTTAATTTCAACTTTAAGCGAGGAGAGTAAGATCATAGTTCTTAGCGACACTTGCTTATTTATCTCAAAGCCAAGGGTCATTATTGATTGGATAAGTAGTTGGTCAAAAAACAGTTATCATTTAGAAAATTCAAAAAATTTTTCCTCTCTATCTTTAATAGAAGCATCAGACATTTTGGGTTACAAACCCGAGATAAGCAAATTAGATTCCTCCCTGCTTTGCATAAATACTAAAAAATTTTGGACTGATAATTCATTGAAGATAATAGAAAATTATATCGGAAAAACCACAAACATCATTAGAAATAGACTATTATTTTATCCGCAAAATTTAGATAACTTTGTTTTTGCAGATCAGTTATTTGAAAAAACGCTTTTCTGTCTTACACTTTCAAACAGCAAATCACAAGTATTGAAAAGCATTTACCTGCCGTATATAAGCCACACCTTAAAAAATATAAAAAACACAAGTACAACCTTTATTTCTTATGAGTCAAGTAGAGATATGTATAAATACCTTTTTTTTAGTTTACTAGCTTATTTTAAGAATTATTTTAAAAAAAGAACTCTCCCACATAAAGCCTGGTTTAACTATTTAAAAGAGTATTGTCCGAATTGCAAGCATACTAGAAATAACTTAAAAAATAAATAACTATAAATCTACTCATGGAAACATTTTTAATCGGAAGGATTCAGCTTATTCTATACAGGTTTTGTTTGGGGTTTATAGTCACAATTCAAACGCTTTTTTTTTCAAAAAAAACGAAAGACTTTAGAATGAATGTTACTATTTTTACAACCATAAACAAACCGAATGTTTTTTTGTCGTTAATTTCGATGGCAAGTTTAAATTACTTTATTCCAGGCATACGGTTTACGGTAATTGACGGCGGCGGTTTGAACAGGTTACATTATCTACTATTCAAACTTTCAAAACTCAACATTTCTTTCATTGAGCCTAATAAGGATCTAAAAATTAAAAGAATGCTTAATAAATATAGTTACTTATTAATGTATTACAAATATGGATGGAGCGGTAAAAAATTTATTCACTCTTTATTTCAAAATAAAAAAGGGAAAATAATCATACTTGATTTAGACACGCTTTTTTACAAAGAGCCAAACGAAATAATAAATTGGATTTTGTCAAGTAAAGAAAGCAACCTTTATTTGGAAGATTATGAAAATTTTTCGGTAATCTCTACGATCGAAGCCAAAAAAATACTAAACGCTGACCTAAAAAAACAAAGATTAAACTCGGGTTTTATTTGTATATCTTTAGATAACTTTTGGCATAATAATTCTGCAAGTTCATTAAACTTTTATATTAAAAAAATTATTGAAATAGTTAATACCAGATTAAAGACTGATTATCTTGAAAAAAACCCTCTAGATTATTTGTATCCTATAATTGAGCAAACTCTATTTTGGTTAGCCCTAAATAAGTGTAATACTAAAATATTAAGCCAAAAGTATTTGATTTATCCGAAACATTTATTTAAAAAAGCAAAGCTTGAGGATATTAAGTTTATCCATTTCACGGGTGATATAGAGAAACTGCCAATGTACAAGTATTTATTGGGATCGCTTAAAGACAATCTATTAGATAAAATTAACGGAAGACAAAAAAACGACCAACCCTGGTATATATACTCGGGTGAATACTGCAGAGGATGTAGGCATGGAATTACAGATTAAATTTAAGTTTTTATATGGGTAAATATTCAATTAAGAAAAGAGTTCTAGTTATTGGTGGAAAAAATTATTTAGGGCAAAGAATTATTAACGTGTTAAAAAATAAGGGATTTAGTAATGAAAGCATCTTAACAGATTCTCCAAGTCGAGATTTAAGAAAACCCGGTGACTGCGAGAGTATTCTCAAATCAGCCGATAATGTAATTTATCTAGATAACAGTGCAAGAGGTATCTTGTTTAATGAGAAAAATTCAGCCCGGTTATTTTATGATAACATTCTTGTCGGTATAAATTTAATAGAAAAAGCCAGACAGCTAAAAATAAAAAAGTTTTGCGTCATTGGTACAGTTTGTTCATATCCCAAGAATATGGAGATACCATTTAAGGAAGAAGAGTTTTGGTCCGGATATCCTGAGGAGAACAATGCTCCTTACGGATTGGCTAAAAAAATTTTGTTAGTGCAGTTACAATCGTATAAAAAACAATACGGGTTAAATGGAAGCTATATTATACCCGCAAACATATACGGCCCGGGTGATTTGGCAGACGAAAGGAGTAGTCACGTAATTCCTTCACTTATAATTAAATTTCTTAAGGCTATTAATAAAGGTAATCCCAACATAACTGTTTGGGGTACAGGAAGAGCAACTAGAGATTTTTTATATGTGGATGATGCGGCAGAAGCTATCGTGGATTTATTTGAAAAAGTTAACTATCCGGAGCCTATTAACTTAGGATCAGGCAGGGAAACGTCCATAATGGATTTAGCTTTACTTATAAAGAAAATAACAGGATATAAGGGTCAGATAAAATATGATATATCTAAGCCGGACGGACAGCCGCGCAGAGCGCTGGATATATCTAAAGCAACAAGTAAAATAGGATTTAAACCAAAAACTTTGCTGCGCGACGGGATTATAAAGACGGTTAACTACTACAAAAAAACGCTGAAACTATGAAAGTGATAGCGCTAAATATTTTTCCCATGTAAATTTTTGTACTTTATTCATAAACAGCGAAGGCATCATGGATAAATCTTTAGGAGTTAATATTTTATTAAAGTTAACTACTTTATCAGGACGGATTTTAACTTTTTTTTTGAACACCTCTAATAGTTTTAATCCAAGTTTATACCGGCTCATCCTGTAATTTCCGCACAAATGAAGACGATCTCCGCTGATATTTTCATAATTTTGTATCAGGTAAAAAATTCCTTCGTTTAATAATTGTATTGGTGTCGGCGAACTATACACATTTGAGTATAAAGAAAAACTGTTTATTTTAGTTTGCGTTAAAAACCATTGTACAAATTTAGATTTTTTTCCAACAACAGAGGATGTCCTAAGGATTTTAAAGTCGACCTGACTATTTTCCAGAATTTCTTCCGCCAATTTTTTTGTATATCCGTAAAAAGTTGTAGGGTTTCTAAGGTCATTTTCTCGATACTTTCCCCTGTTTCCGCTAAAGACATAATCCGACGATATAAATAATAATTTAGTGTTTAATTTAAGCCTAGTGATTAGCTTAGTTAATAATATAATAGGTAGCACATTATTTAGTAAAGCAAGGCGAGGTTTTTTTTCACAAATATCCACATTTTTTAACCCGGAGGCAAAAATAATGAAGGCTGGTAGTTTATCGATCATAAACGATTTCAAATTATTTTCGGAATATGCATCGAGTTTAGTCAATTTATTATTTTTTTTATTTAAATAATATGTCCCAAAAATCTGACTTAAGGAATTTTGTTTATTTAAAAAGTTAAATAACGAACTACCAATGAAGCCCGACGCGCCAATAATTGCAATGGATGTGTTTTTCACAGATTGAAAGTATATTATACCGTGGACAAGGAAGACATTACAGTTTGTCTATTACCGTCATAGAGCGAGTAATCAAAGTTAAGCATTTTTTCTCCCCTATCTTTGAGTAGGTCGTCAAACATTTTTGTACCCGGGAAGGGGGCGCAGTTAGATATTTGAATTTGTCTATAAATATTTCCTTCTTTTAGAAAACCCATACTTTCTGCTATTTTTATATCGTTTTCATGCATTTTTTGAGTTTGACCGGGAAGCGATTTCATCATGAAAATTCTTAACATTAACTTCGGGTACTTCTTTGTCAGCCTTCTTAAAGCTTTTTTATAATCAATTCTATCGAGCGCCTTGCCGATATTTTTCATAATGTCTACTGTAAATGTTTCAACACCAAATCTCATGCCGACACAACCACTGTCAACCATCTTATCGAATAGCCAATCGGGTGAACAGTCAAGCCTACCCATCATTGTCCAGGGAAAGCCAATTTTTTTTAACTCGTCACACAATTTGCTTATCCTTTCATAGCCGATATTGAATGTGTCATCGTCAAAAAAAATACTTTTGTATCCATATTCCTTTAGGCAGTATTTAATTTCTTTCGCAACCTTTTCCGGTGTACGAAGAGCTACCTTTCTCATATACATTGTTTGAGGCCAAAGACAAAAGGTGCACTTAAAAGGACATCCTTTACTTCCGTATATCTGCAACTGGGGTTGTTCTGTGGGCATTGTGAAATCAAAATATTTTGTTGCTTCTGGGTAATCTCTATACGGATAAGGTATGGAATCTAAATCCTGAACAAAGTCAGACTCATATATACCTTTTTTTCTAGTTTGAATCATCCTTAGTGAACTTTTGATATATTCTCCTTTTAATAAATATTTAACAAAAGGATATTTTTCCTGATTCATTTTGGCATAAAAGGTAAGGTGGGGCCCCGCCAGTGCCACTTCTGCAAATTTAGAAATTTTTTCGGCTAGCGCTATATCTATATCAAAAGTGGGAGTAGAAGTTTCTATTACAACAATGTCTGGATTGTGTTTTATAACATCATTAAGAAACTTTTTGTAGGAGTATTTTTCCTGAGCTACCGCATCTATTAAGTCAGCTTCTATATTATGAGATCTTAGATAGGAAACGGAATAGGCCATGATAAATGGATAATGTAGTGGTGCTATTGGATCGTTTGAGGTCCAGGGCCAACGAGATCCTGCCCTGACTCCGAAGCGTAAATCTTTTTCACGAAATTTATTCCAAATTTTCATAATAATGGGGTACTTTCTGTATATGGGATGAAACATTACACGGCTAATTTCTAGTGGATCTTTGCCATTTGCCGTTGAGTATCTCACGAAAGGGGGATTAACAAACAATACTTTCATAATATTGTATTTAAATAATTAATAAGATCTTTTACCCGATATTCTATTCTAGCGTATTTTTGCACATAATCAAAACCTTTAGATATGTACGTCTCTTTTTCTTGTGGGTGACTTAAATAATAATTAATCTTATCAATTAAATCAATTCCGCCCGAGGTATAAACAAAGCTCGAGTTAAATTTCTTATCCGGTGAAATTGTATCAGATAAAGCAAATCCTTTGCAGGCCATAATTTCAAGCAATCTTAGGGTTGTAACATGATAATTTATATTGTCTTGAGCTGAATAATTAAGATTTATTTTTGAACTGCTGTATAGTGTTGCGACTTCATCCTGACTAATTTTTCCCCTACAGATATAGTAAAGCATGTTTATTGTTTTTGGTTGTTTCAGCCTTACTTTATTAACTCGATGAGAAAACTTTATATCAATTAACAGTTTATTTTTGATACCAAGGAAATTGGTATTTGGTTCTCCCCATTTTCCAAATAAACCAAAATTATAATTTAACAAAGGAAGCAAGTATTTTTTAGTCAATCTTTTTTCTTTGTAGTCGTTTCCGACAAAACTAATTTCAAAATTATACCTTTTATTGAATTTATGTGGGTAAAAAATATCGGTATTTACGCCAAACGGGAGATATCTCCCCTTAAAACCATCCCTTAAGTGCTTCTGTAGTAGATTTTTTGAAATAAACAGGTATCCGTCGAAGTTATATTTTCTTAATTTTAACAACACCTTATATGAGTCGGGACGATATGGATTTTGCAAATATAAAATGTGTTTTTTTGCATATTTCAGAACAGGCTTTGTATCGTTGATATATATCATGCAGTCAATTTTTTTATCCGGTGGCCTGATCGGTGAATAAAGCTTTACAGATTCAAATAAGCCGTCTTTTTTCATAAATTGACTTATGGAACGGAAGTACAACTCATCTCCGTAAACAATTGATAAAGGGCTTTCCAACGAATTTATTGGCCACTTAGTAAAGAATCCGATTCTCAGGTTGTGCATGTTTAAGTTTTTTTAAGGTAAAAAATAAAGCTACAGAAATACCACGTATTATATAGATAATTTTAATTATTAAGTCTAAAAACAGTAGATAAGAGTCTGGTTGTAAATTTTTGAGCGAATTGAAGAGTTCGGAAATATTGGTAAATATTCTTTTAAGACTTTTTTTAAGAATTCTATAAGCGAATTTTTTACCTTGAAGTGCAAAATAACCATAACAGGCAAATTCTCCACATATATATGAAAGTTGCTGATTCTTAAATTCGTTTGAGGTAAGCCACCGATTATGAAAAACAGTCATTTTTGGAGTGAAATAAATAATCTTATTATTTAGCAGTACTCTCATAGAAAAATCAGCATCTTCCGCGTTGCTTCCGATTGATCCAGGACCCAGCCATTCTTTAAACCCGCCAATTTGTTTAAAAACAGAACTTTTAAATGCCATATTATTACCAAAACCCAATCCTTCTGCATGAAACACGGGCTTATTTATAAATCGTGGCCTTTTTTTTAAAAAAGTACAGACACAAATCAATTTTTTATGTCTTTTTGGATCATGCGGAAGTGTTCTACCAAAAATACCGGCAACTTGTGGTAAGTCGGAAAAAGTTTTATAAATAGTTTTAGCCCAATTCTTATCCGGTAAACAGTCGTCATCTGTAAAAGCAATAATTTCACTGGAACAGAATTTTAAAGCTTCATTTAATCCCCTACTTTTCCCTTTCAGGTTAGATTTTAAATATTTACCATTAAGTTCTTTTACCAAGTTAAAAATATTGGAATCTTTTTCTTTAATATCGCTTTGGTCAACAACAATTACTTTAAATTCTTTAAAAGTACTTAGTTTTAACTTATTTAAGCAGTTAATCATATCTGCAGAGCGATTTCGAGTAACAATTACGATTGAAAGGAGCACTGACGCTTTATTTTTATTCATTTTAAAAATATCAGCTGATTACAATTTTTTTATCAATAAAGTTTGAATCGAAATTAAAATGCGAGCTTATGATTACGGTTATTTTTTTGGACTTTAACTCGTTAAGCTTTGCAAAGGCTTTTTTTTTAAATTCTTCATCTCCCACGGCAAAGACCTCGTCTATTAGTAGTAAGTCCGGATCGGAATGTATTCCAATGGAAAAAGCCAATCGTGATACCATACCGGTTGAATAACGCTTTAAAGGAATATTAATAAATTCTTTTATGCCCGAAAATCTGATAATTTTAGGCATGATTTTTTTAATTTTGGATTTACTTATGCCTAAAATTGCGGCATTAATAAGTATGTTTTCAACTCCCGTCAAATCAAAATTAAAACCCGCCCCCAGTTCAATCAATGGAACAACCCTACCAATGGTTTTAATCTCTCCAGCATCCGGTTCAGTAATTCCCGCAATGAGTTTTAGCAGAGTAGTTTTTCCGCTTCCGTTTGGTCCTGTAATTAAAACAAACTCACCCTTTTTAATTTTCAAAGAAAAATTTTTCAGAACAGTAAATTTATCAAAGGGAGACAAAAATGTTTTAAACCATTTTTTTAAAGTTCTGGGTTTTTCTAGATAATACTGCTTAGTTACGTTTTTAATTTCTATAACTGTCTGTTTCATATTAAATCTGCAATTTTCTTGCTGAATTTTCTATACAGTACTACTCCTAAAAGAAACGCAATCAGGCTAATTGGAAATGAAAGCAAGTATAAATCAAGCCGGAAGTCTCCCTTAAAGAGAAGGCTTCTAATCAACGTTATTAATTGTGCAAGCGGGTTAAGATGAAAAATAATTTTGTATTGGCTTGGGATGATTGACTCAGGATAGATTACTGGAGTCGCATAAAAAAGAATCATGAACACAAATTCTACAATTTTGCCAAAATCCCTAAATACAGAATTAGCCAAAGAGCTAATCAGCGCGATCCCAGTTGTAAAAAGAAAAAGTGGAAGTAATATGATTAAGGTTATCACGTATGAAAAGTTGGCATGATAGCTAAAAAGCGTGTAAAGAAGTAAAAGTAAAATGAGATAGACTAGAAAATCCGGAATTTTTGAGATTATAAAAGCCACTGGAAGCGTGCTAGTGGGGAAAGAAGTTTTTGTAATTAATTCACGATCCCAGATTAGAGAGTTTTTTGCCAGATCCACACCCTGTTGAAAAAAGTTCCATACGACTAATCCCGATAAAACAAATATAAAATACGGGACACCCTCGGTTTTTATGTTGATAAATTTACCAAAAATGAAGTTTAAAATGACTGCACTAAGCAAGGGGTAGAGGACGATCCACACGGGTCCCAAAAGAGAAGCTTTATAGCGGGACTTGATTTCACGCATGGTAAAGACTTCGAGTAGTTGAAAATAATGTCTTAGGTTATCCAGATTTATCATAGTGAACTAATCGATGAACTTGATTTTAAAAGCTAAATCCACATAAAAAACCGGAGAAGTCAAATTGTTATCCCCTGCATCGAGTGTTTGTTTTAGAAGAATCTTACCGGTAGCTGGATCGAGCCATTCAATCTCACTGTTTTTCGGAAGATACACTTCCAGATCGATTGTGGTTAATTCTGTTTGGTCGTTAAAATGATAAAAGTATCCCGCCTCTTCCTCTTTGGAAATAATTTTGTATCCCCTGACTTGCAGATTTGTTACTTTGAGGAATTCTTTTTTAGCCGAAAGATCAATGCCATTGGTAAACTCTTGTAATATTTTCATATATTTTCTTTCCTCCTCGCCGATAAATTGATTAGCATTACCGTATTCAAATTCTTCTGCAAAAGCCCTTTTTTTATGTGAATAATTCCAAAAAACAAAAATACCTTCGTTAAAAAATGCGGTCCAAGTTCTAACTCGCATTCTAGTTGCAGAAGTAGGGTCCCAATTATATAACGTGTTACCTTGCTCACCAAAGACCACAGGCTTTCTTATCTGAGAAAACTTATCTATCTGTTCTACAGTTAATAGATCTGATTCAGATATAGGTTCAGTTTCATACCAATGGGGAGATATTATATTTATTTCGTCAAGGTGGGGTTTTTCCCAACTGACGCTTACTGGTCTATTTTCAAAATCATTTTTCTTAATTATAGTTGCAAGAAATCTGGCAAGTTCGTCAGGTAAAATTGCTTCATTTGCTATTTCCCAAATCGAGACATAAGCTCCATATCGAGCTATTATATACTCTATATATTTTGTTAATTCTCTTCTTTCAATCGGATATAAAGACGAGCTGTATGGTATGTTAAAGCCAAAAATAGTCATCCAAACTTGGAACTCATTATCTTTAAGCGATTGTAAAAATGTATCTGCCCATTTACCCTCGAGCGGCAAAAATTCGTTTCTAATGTCGTGTGGACTCCATAGATCAAAAGAGGCATTGGCTAAATTGAACCGATATAAATTAAATCCGCCACCTTTTCCATATGTAGAAAGATATTGTGTAAGATTAATTATATATTCACTTTCATTCCCAATTGACCAGTCGTCCAAAGGATAACCGTTTTTATTATTGTCAAAAATTGCCTCTTGCAATCCAATACCACTGAAAATATTTTTTCCATCCAAAGTTAATCTCTTTGAATTTAACTCGCTAAGCCTCAAGAAGTATTTTTTTGTATCAGTCTTACTAGTAAAATTTCCAGTTTCTCTAAAAATGTGGCCGCCAAATTCAAATTCTAATTTCCAATTCCAAAGACCTTTGACAGGTGGGTTAAACCTTACTTTCCATGTATCTTTGTCGTAGTAGAATCCCTTAATATGAATTTTTTTTCCTGATTCATGGATAAAATCTGATTGTATTGAGACGTCTCTCCAAGGATTTGTAAAAAAACTGTCATCGTAAATTATATCGATTTCGAGCACTTCGTTTTTGCCTAATTTTTTAATCCCCTGTTTGGTAATTAAATCATTTTTGCCAAACATCGGCAGATCGGACTTACCTGAAAATTTGTTTATCCTATAGAGTCCTCCATCCGTACTGGCTACGTAGATATTATTACTGGTAATAACTGGATTAGATCTAATTCCGTCGTTAGTTTGATAACTCCAAATGTTTTTCCCCGAATGCAAAACAAGATTATAGATATTGCCGCCTTCATCAGAAATATATATTTCTGGTATCAATCGACTTTTTTTTACAATAGGTTTAACGCTAATTGAATGACTAAATTCAATATTCCATTTAGTTTTACCAGTTTTAGAATCAAGAGTAATTAATCGACTTTTATCGTAAGAAAGAATTATTGTAGAGAATGCTTCAAAAGGGCAGAAATAATTCCTCTTTTCTTTTTTAAAACTCCAAATTTTTCTTCCACCTTGATTTTTGTTAATAATTTTCCCATCTTCGTAAGTAATCAATAAATTATAAGGTTCCCAAGGAAGGTTTTTCTTTAATAAGGTAATGCATTCTACGCCACCACCCTTATTTTTAATAGTATTAAATGCCTGCCCATTACTTTGCTTTAAAATGAATACGGTGCCGTCTTTATTTCCAAAATAAACATTTCCATCGATGGTCAGAATAGAACTAGTAATTGTATTTTTAG
>Ga0155058_105_pt1 | contig 10348 bp, 8 predicted proteins | sample RifCSPhighO2_01_FD_106026 | JGI IMG/M metagenome (GOLD analysis project Ga0155058, IMG submission 106026) | Candidatus Roizmanbacteria bacterium RIFCSPHIGHO2_01_FULL_37_16
CTTGAGGCGGGGGTGTATAAGAAATTGGTGTATCTAACATATTTGCCGAAATTAATTACCTAATATATACCATTATTTTACCATTTTGCAAGGGGATTAGAGTGGGTAAAGATTTGGTGTGGGTGTCAGCTCGCACCAACCTTCTGGTGGTTCAGGAAGCAAACAGCGGGGCTCTGAATAGATACAGGCGGGCGGGGGAGTACAGATGGTTGGATACGGGGTTGGAGTTAGCGATGAGCAACTTACACATGACAGGCCGCTTGGCAGGGAAGAAAGGTTAGGAGAAATGTTTGCGCAGTAGCCGGCTTTTTTGACGGTATCAAAACAGAGATTGGTAAAGTTGCTGTTGGTACAGTCGTTGCAGCTTAAAGAAGTTCTGGCTAGAGTTGGAGTAGGAAAAAAAGTAGGAGTTGGGCAGACAAGGGTCGGCAGGCATCTGAAGATAGATTGACTGCCGGTTTGCCTGGGCGGACAGATTAATTTGTAGTAACAGCCCCGGGCTATATCAGTATTTGAACCGGCTTGGGAATTTAGGGTTCTTCTTGAACTGGCAAATATTACTCCAAAAAGTAAAATCAGCACAATTGAAAGAGAATAAAAAGCGACTAATTTATTTTCCCGAAATAATTTATCGTACATATAATATCTTAAATTCAGTATAAAGAAAGCTATTTCAAAGTCAAGACAATTACGGTGGATTTTTCTTCTTTGGCTCAAAATACATCGCGTCCCCGTCACTATGACCATAATTAGTTCTGGTAAGTCGAGCTATAAACAACAAAAAGCGGGACAATGTACTTGCATCTCCAAAGTGTATCCGTGAATTTTTAACTGCCTCATGAGTGTCAACAAGAGTCTCCCCTCCACGAGATTCATTTCGAATACGTAATAAATTTAATACCTTTTTAAATTCCCAAGACATGCTTTTGATAAATATGATTGAAGTTAGACACTTTAATTTTAATTTATTTTTAAATTAATTTAAAGTGTGATTTTGATCACAGCAAACAGCCTGTATTGGGGTGTAGAGTAGTGATATGGGCAAGGCTGCAAAAGGAAAGATTCCCCTTATTTTTTTTAACCTGATTATTTTAATCGGTCTGAGCATTGCGTATCTGGTTTTTGCAAAAAATCGCAACCAGCAAAAAACTTACTTTGATTTAAAGACTGCTCCTGAGGCTCAGACAGTAGAGGAGCTTAAGTATCTGGATCCCGCGGTGGGCGCAAAAGCCAGCCTGCATACGGACTTCAGCGTATCTCAAACCTCAAGATGGTATCTGGATAATTTAACCGGTACGGGATGGGTTCTTGACGTGCCGCCGCAAAATCCGAGCGACGAACAGGTCCAGATGATCCAACTGGCTAAGGGTGTAGATAGGCTTTCGATATCCTTGATCAATGACGGCAGCGGAGGAACAGAGGTAATTTTTGAAAAATCAGGAGACCCGAATGCGGGATCAGAAGGGGAGGATCCATGAACAAAACCTTTAGACTCATTTTTTCCACAATTTTCATTTTGTCTGCATTTTTTTCAGGAGTTCCGCCTGTTTCCGCTCAAACTGTTTTCAATTTCGTTGCTTGGGGAGATACTAAAGGCGATTCCTACGTTTTGACTAATCTTTCAAACCAGGTGAAGCTTTTAAACCCTGTATTTACTATTTATGCCGGCGATTTGGAGAGTGCGGGTTTTACAATTACGGGAATGAATACTTGGAAAAACGCTATAAACGGAGGAACCAATAACGGAATGTTCGATAAAACATTTCCGGTGAGAGGAAATCATGATGATGCAGTTGTCGGAACCAGCGCTACGGGGTGGCAAAATTACTTTGATCTGGCATCACATGTGCAAAGAATTGGAGGGACTAATTACTCTGCATTAAATGACGATTTGACTTATTCTTTTGACTTCGGTAATTCGCGGATAATTGGCATAGATGTCCCGGGAAACGTTACCAAGATGACTGCTGCGCAGATTTTCTGGCTGGACGAGAGACTTACCGATGCGGAAATCAAGGGACTGAAGCACGCGTTTTTTTTCTGGCATGGACCCTTTTATTACATCGCCAATCATGTTTCAGGAAATCCGCCTCCTGATTTGATAAATGTAATTAATAAACATCCGATTGTTTCGGCAGGATTTTACGGACATGAGCACTCACTGGCTTATACGCATATCAACAGCTCAAGGACTCCCGGAATAACACAGCAGTTTGAGCAAATCGTTTCGGGCGATGCGGGGGCAGGTCCGACAACACCGACCTCCGGCAGGTATGACTATTGGTTGGATTTGGCGCCTAATTTTGGAGGTTTTGCCCTGATCTCGGTTAATGGGGGATCTTTTACCGTGGATTTTTATAAAGGAGGAACGACTTCCAGTCTATGGTCAAAGACTTTTAGCAAAAGCGGTTCGACTCCGCCGCCTCCGGTTACACCGACAAGAACACCCACTCAACCAATGATTACTTTGACAAGAACTCCTACTCCGCCTTTTGTCACAGGATCGATAACCCCAAGTCCGACCAGAACTCCGACTCAACCGGTCGTCTCTCCAACCCAAACAATAAAATCCCCAACACCGATTGGTAACGTCTGCACTTACTTTAAAAACTAAATTTAAATCAGGAAATCAGTAAAGTTAGTAATATAATGATAGGTGTAAAACAAATACCCCTTGACAAAGTCGATAATTAGTGTTTATTATTTATTTACATGCAGAAGAATAATTTTGGTTTATTAATATTAGCCGGTTTTGCGGTGATTTTTTTAAGCCTGCTAGTTTTAAACTCAAAAAAACAATACACGTATAATACTTCGGCCCAGATACTTCCATTAACGCCCTATCCTACTAAGACGCTTAGCAAATACGTCTACATCACCTACACCTGCAGAAATGATTCTACGGGAGGAAGTTACGTATTAACTAACTCCAACCGCTGTCGAAGCGGCGCCGAATGGATGAAGGACGCTAATAATTCCTGTTATCAAAAGACCTCGGGTACATGTGCTGCAACCGGAACGATGTCAGGCTGTGTTGAGACGTATAAATATTCACCCGAGTGTGCGGTAAAACCCGTGACAATATCTATTTGGCCAACCAAATATCTTACTCCGACAAGATACCCCAGTATCTATCCGACCAAATGGCCGACGACTAATATATCCTGTAAACCGATAGATTGCCCGGCGCCGCCAGAAGGTTGTAGATACTACGGCGGGGACAACTGCACAACCTGCGGTAAATTAAATTGCTACAACACAACGCCGATACTATACGGATCACCTTATCCAACAAGAGTTTATTTCACTCCGCCGCCTTCATACCAGTAATTTATCCCCCTTCGCGAAATGCCCTGATCGTCCTCCTTGGCTAAAGCTTCGAAGAACAGGTAATATCGGAGCCGCCTATACAGTTCTTATTCTCAGATTCTGCCGGAAGTTTCATTCCAAGAAATTGGAAGAAAGGAGAGGGGTAAGGATGCTGGTTAGGAAAAGAGAAGATGGAAGTTAGTCAATATAAATCCCACTTCCCAAACCCATATTCCATACAAGCTTCCTAACCTAAACCCAACCTCCATTTCTCTATTTAATTGGGGATCCTTTTCACTTCCGCCACCTGTTCCTTGGATGACTGTTTAAGCGGATTTGATATTAGAGGTTTCAAGAAAGCTTCTAGTTTTTGATGTAGGTGCAGGCAGGAGCGCGGGTAGCTGAGATAGGGGTAGCGGTAGGGGCTGGCTGGCTTATAGCAGGAGAAACAGTTGGCGTAGATTGATTAACGGTAGGACTAAGGATTGGGGATGAGGCTCCTTCATAACTCCCAAGATCTGGAGCCTGACCTATAAAGTCTGCTGAGGTTAGGGCAAGCGCAGTTCTTCCGGCAAAGCTGAAGTTAGCTATCCCCGCATCAATTGCCGGACTGCCGATTCCAAGGTGAAAATCCGGTGTTAAAAGCGGATCACCAATATTATTTGTCGAACCATTGAGATTACTACCTGAATAGTTTGTTCCGTTAGCCCAAAACAAATTATAGGCGACAGTTGAGCCTCCGTCGATATTCTTAATTCCCAGACCGGTGTTGTTGGCGATAATGTTATTAACAACGATCATATTATCTCCGCCTGAGATTCCGTAGTCATTATTGACAATCGTATTGTTGATAACGTTCATTGGTTCTTTAATACTGGCGGCGCGATAGTCTTCGCTGGTTATCTGGTTATCCATAAGTCCGATGGCGGCTTTTTTACTCTTCTCGATAAGATTGCGTTCGATTTTAAAAAGACGGTTGGTGTCGGTTGCGTAGTCGATGAACTGGATGCCGTCCTGGCCGCTGCCGGATATCAGATTGTTTCTGATGGTTATTGCAGCTTGAGATGCGATTACATCATCCTGTAGCCTGATTTCGATACCGTCCTGCTTCGCATTGAGGATCTGATTATTTTCAATTAAAAAGTCGTTGATCGCGTTGTCCAGATCGAGATCATCATCGGTGCCTCCATCGAAGACATTGAAGCGGTTTATTCCGCCTGATCCTTTGGAGTAGTCGATAAGATCTGCGGCTTGGGTGAGATAAGAATACTCAATCAAGAACGGACTAAACGACTGTATACCATCAAGTCCGCCATTTTTAATCGTCAGGCCGACTAAGTTGATCTGCGAGGGGACAGCTTTTGGAATCATGATGACGGTCTGTCCGCCGCCGTCGATGACGACACCGTTATTGCGGGGGTTAATCTTATCATAACTTGCGGCAGACAGTGTGACAGCGCGGTCGATATTCAGATTTTCGCGGTAGGTGCCGGAGGAAATCAGAATAATATCACCAGCTGCTGCAGCGTTTATCGCCGACTGAATGGTTTGGTAATTTTGCGGAACCAGCAGAGTATTGGCGGTCTGGGCGCTAGTTAGAGTAGTCTTTTTTTGCGACTGCGATTTTTGCAGAACGACTATCAGAATAAGAAGAAGAACAATTAACAGTAGGCCAAAAAAATTGAGAGAATTTTTTTGATTTGATGGCTCTTGTTTTTCCATAGGTGAGTTAAAATTATGGGTCCTGGTTCTGATTCATTCCCGTCAGTGCTCGAACCAGAAATATCTGGAAAAATTCTGCGCGCTGCCGGGACCCTTTCTCTTCAACACCCTTAATTTTATAAATATGGTGTTGTCTTATCATAGAAGAATTTTGCAAATTTTTCAATGTATTTTTAATTTATTTTAAGGTAGCAAGAATGAGTAATATTCCTAAGGCAGTAACGATTACCGTCACCTCCGCAGAGTTCACCTCATCCCGCGGATAGGTTTGTATTTACTACGTGAATTAGTGTTGTGTTGAAGATTAAACCATAACGAAGAAAACGAGTAAAACATATTATTGAAAAATAAGTATTGGGAGTCTGGAAGTGTCTGCAATATTTTTTGATTTAAAGGATAACTCATTTGTACTGGTCGTCTGAAATGCAAAAGTTATTATTTTGTTTGGATTTGACTTCATAAAATTAGTAATATCTATTTCTTTATATACACCTGATGCATTTGCCGTAAATGACATAATTAATTTTCCCAGGGCCGGTTGATTGTTAAAAGTAATTCCGGTTTCGACCCAGGAATTATCTGGAACTAAGTATAGATTTGTTGTTCCGTTTGAAGGATCATTTACCCAGACTTTAAGTTTGGCTGATCTAAATATTTTTCCTGCAAGCGGAGTTAGGTCAAATTTCATAAAAGTAATTTTCGTTGGAGACGTCTTTACTTTAAGATCCGCTTCCTTGCCGCTATTATTGTTAGGGTAATTTGAATTTACATATGAATCGGCGACAGGCCCCAATGTAAATAGTGCTTGAGTTATGGTAGGAGTTTTCGTAGGAATAAAAGTAGTCGGAGTCGGGGTTAGTGTTATTTTTATAGGACCTGTAGGTGTCGGAGTTGAAACAGAAGGAAGAGAGATAGTGGTAAAAAGTAACCGATTCCAGGTATGATCCTGCAGAATGAGTTTGCCTTCATCTGAAAACAATACAGAACTGCCTTGAGACATTGGGATTTTGATTAGACTGTCAGGATAAACTACTTCTCCCAGTTGAGGGGTTTCATAAAAATAAACCCGTTCATCGAATTTATTTCCATAACCGTCAGACAGAAGTAACATTCTATTGGCCGAATCAAATCCGACTGCAGTAGGGCTACCCGGCTGATTTGGTTCTAAATTCCTTGATGTAAAACTGCTTTTTGAAAATACAGCATCAGCATTCGTGAGGGGAAAGATATTGCCTGATTGGGGTGTTAATTTTGAAGCATTAAAACGTAAAAGTCTTCTGTTACCGTTTAATTCATAAGAGGCGTCAACTACGTAAAGGTTTCCGAAGTTGTCTATTGAGAGGTAGGTTGGAGAAGCTAAACCATTTCTGACGGGATTGAGAGATCCTAAATTCTGAGCTGATGAAGATTTATCAGGTTGACCGATGACCAGGTCAACGGTTGCTGCACCAAGAGGATTTTTTACCCGCAAAATTCTGTGTCTATCAGGATCGCTGATAAAGAGTGCTCCGGTTCGGGAATCGAATGCCAAACCAGCCGGATTAAAAGTAACAGGTGATCCGTCATCCGCCCATACTATATTTTGGGAACTGTTTTGCCAATCGCTGTAGAGCATTTTATAAACGGAGTAATTTTTTCCGCTCGACGTAATGGGAATATTAAAGATATATATCCGGTTATCGGAGGCCAGAAATAATTTTCCAGCAGGGTCTATAGTCTGTGCTCCAAGCCCGATAGCATTAAAAATACCGCCATTATTATTCAAATTTGATTCAAAATTATCCTGACCAACGACATGATCAGCCTGTGCAAAAGTTGAGAGAGATGAAGGATTGTTCCAGACTAACAATCTCTGACGGTCACTTACATAAAGTTGGGATGATGTGCCGTACGATTTTGACATTCCGTAACCATTCATGAATGTTTTGCCGGAATATTGATTCCAACCCTTATGGAGAAGTGATCCATTGGAAATTACAAGTCCAGAAGGATTTTTTGTCAGGGGAGTTGAAAAGCGGACAATATCTTTTTCATCGGCGTTTCCCATCGTAGACAGGTAGATATTACCTGAAGAATCCACACCAATCTCTCCGTCTGACTGGCAGAGGTTGGCTTTATTCCCGTCAAATTGAATGAATCCCTGATCGGTCCTACCCAGACAGCCGCGTACATCCGGATTTGGCTGACCGATTACATCGATAATTGCTCCGTCTGATGCGAATAGCACTGTTCTGTTATTGCCGCTATCCTGAGCAAATATATCGCCTGTTCCCGAAGGATCAAATGCAATACCCCTTGGCCAATAGAGACCCGTGGTTAAGTTAACCCATTTCCCCGAAATATATTCCCAATTTGTACTGTCAGTCGGTTGTGTGTCTTGGTAAATAGCTCTGCCGATTTCTCGAGTTGCCCGCATTCCGTTGGTAAAAGGAGGTGTGAAAACCAAAATTCTTGCTTCTCCCGCCCATTCTCCTTCGACAACATACAATTCTCCGGTTTAAGGTTTAAATTTTAGAGCAAGCGGTTTTTGCATCTGCGCCAATGATTTTGTATAAGGATAAGCCGGATATCGAGTAGTGAAATCGCTTTGACCCAGTACCAGATCGGCAGTTTTTGATATGGTAGAGTTTTCTTTCGGGAATCTAAGAATCCGGTTATTGGAAGTATCGGTAATCCAAAGATTTCCAGACGGATCTATGGTTACTCCGGCCATAAAAGCAATATGTATTCCGGCAGGTTGACCTAAAATACCGTCATCGCTAAAGCAAAAAGCAGATGAAGAAACCGGAAAACCGCTTTGACCACAGGAAGGATTACGACTATTCATATCCGGTTGTCCCCAAACGTCATCGGCTATAGTGTCGGTTGTAAAAGGCGACCTATAAAAAAGAATACGATTATTCTCTAAATCAACTGTGTACAAATTATCTTCCTCATCGGTCGCCATTTGCGTCAGTCGCGGACTTTCGAGTGTGCTGATTACGTTAGGATAAGGTTGAGTTGCGATGGTGTTATTTGAAGGCTGAGAATAGACTGTATTATTGCCATTTGCCGTACCTCGGTCTGTAAACTGTCCCTGACCTATGACAATATCGGCATTTTGATTGGGCCCAGTATAGCTGTTAAAACCCAGGATACGATTATTTCCTGAGTCAAAAACATAGACTCGGTTCGTACTGTCGATGTGAACTCCGCCAATATGAAAACCGCGGTTAGCTACAATTCTGTTAGTCATTGTTTCCTTATCATCCGGTTGACCTAAAATTGTATCGATTTGATAGGGAAGTGTCGGAAGAGGAGATGATGCTTGAGAAGTATCAGAATTATTGATTTTATTGTTTATGCCAACTGCACTTGATTGTGGATTCTGAGTATTACGAAGATTTAATCCGGCGCCAACCATAGCGGCTACGAGGATAAGTACCGGAAGAATTTTAAGAGATGTGAGTAAAAAATTCTTTATTTTTTCTTTATTTTCTGAATTAAAAAAATCTATATCTTCGTCCTCTATTGACATTTATTCATATTAGTATTTAGATTTTAACGTTGACAATAGTAAATGGTAAAATCTTTTATTTTAGGAAAGCGAAAAGTAGTACTATTCCTAAGACGGTTACAATTATTGCAGAAGTTAAGCTTAAATAAGGCTCGAGGTGGCTTATATTTTGAAATTTTTGGGCGGCTTTATTTTTAGCTATTACTACCAGTATTCCTCCTGCGATAAGTACAGAGGCGAGTCCTAAACTGAACGATACAAGCAGAATCAAGCAGAATAAAAGCTTATAGAGAGAGACTGCGACTATAAGAATTGCCAAAGCATCGACACAGGGAACAATACCTCCGAAATTCCTAAAGGTAAAAGCGATTTCCAGGTAATTTTTAAATGTTCGTGCAAATTGTGTGCGTGGGAACCCTGAGGGTTCCGGTAGATAAGTTTTTTAGAGCGGACGATTAGAAGATATAAGCCAAAACCAAAAACCAAAAGCCCAGAGAAAATATTTAGCCATCTGATGATTTGGTCGGGGATAATATAGCGAGTCAGGATCAAAGCTGCAATTCCAAGGATAAATACACTGGCGGTATGGGTAACCGACACCAACCGGGACCGGGAAATTTCCGGGTTCGAGTTGAGGCTCTTGGTGGTTATTTAACAGGGGACTATGGGCAGGTGGTGCCGGTTGAGCTGAAGGCGATAATTGACTATGACGGGAAAACCGAGACGATTATTTCGTCGCAGACATTTACTTTTAATCCTTTGGTTGTGAACAATTTTTACTGGGTGATGGCATATCCTGTGAAAGTAGAGATAAAAAAACGGATATTAAAAAAAATTTACTCAGCGATGTTTTTCTGGAAATTGAGAAAAAAACCGAAAAAAAATTTAGCAAAGATAGTATTATAAACAAACTCTTATATCCCGACGTAATCGAAGAAAAGACAGAACCCGCTCAAATTTTTAGCAGAATGGTTTTTATTAAATATCTAAAGAATGTACCGGACGTTAAAAATTTTCGGGAGCTTGAGGAGTGGTTCAGGAATAATGCTTATCCTCTGCCTAAAAACTCACGAGAAATTTTTGCCGAATATCTAAAAAAGACTGGCATTTTGTCCTTGCGAACGTCGACGGATCACATGCTCAGTTGGACGCGCGCGAAAGTCTGACGATCAATGGAGCCCACACAATACCGATTCAGGTGCGATTCAAGACTGACAGAATTATTTATCCCTTAAAGCTTGTTGCGATCGAGACGGATCGGGATTCGGTCAGCGCTCCCTTATCCTTTCATTACGGAAATTCTGCAAAACAAATCCTTGGGATAAACGACAAAAGAGTCGACAGTCTTCTTTCAACTCCGTCTTCAAGCATCTATCCGCCGCTTTTGACGGATTTGATACCGGTCAAGATAGATCTTTTTATCAGAGCAAAAGACAAGACGGAAGCAAAAGGATTCACGACAATTTATGCCAATCGGGAAGGCAAAAATTATTTGACAAGAATTATCAGTTATAAACCGCTGACGTAGTTGGAAGACATTACCATTGTTAAAGCCAAAGATCAAAGAAGAGTCAATTCGAAGATATCGATATTTGAAAAAGGGGCAAGATTTTTATTGCTGGGATTTATTTTATACTTTCTTTTTAAAAAATTTTGTTCAGGCAGAAAAAAGTATAAGAATGTAAAAGAATTATTTAAAAATAGGTTAAAATATGTGTAATCTAAATTACGGTTTGTCTTTTCCCCGGTTGATTGAAATATATGGTTGTATAAAAACGATACTTCAGGTTGTTTTTATCTTCTAAGTTCACTCTAAAACTT
>Ga0155058_106_pt1 | contig 10168 bp, 10 predicted proteins | sample RifCSPhighO2_01_FD_106026 | JGI IMG/M metagenome (GOLD analysis project Ga0155058, IMG submission 106026) | Candidatus Roizmanbacteria bacterium RIFCSPHIGHO2_01_FULL_37_16
GTTGCAAAGATTGGAACAGGCTTTCAAGATGTCTGATTTTACGTTAGAGTTGGCTAAGAAAAATATTCTAAAAAATTTGGAAAAAAAGCTTCCCCAAAAAGAGTAGCATTAGAATTAAATAAAAGACTTAATCAGGACTTTTTAGATGACTTGAGATTTACCTGAAGAGAAATACTTTCCAAGATTTTTTGAGGCGTTTAAAATCTCGATTCCCATAAGATCGCCTTTTTTATCCAGCTCAACAAATATACCCGGAGCTACTTCTTTATGATCTTCTTCGTATCCGTTTTTTATAACAATATAGAACACGTCACTTTTTGCATCGTAGTTAATTTTTGGTTTTTTCATGAATCCATCTACCTCTTTTTATCCTAGAATTTACTTCGTTTATATCATTAGGAAAAATTGTAATGATTTCTATATCTCCATTAGTTTTATCGAAAACTGCAACAATCGGTCTTATTTTGCCTGTATATTTTTCTTCTTTTACGGCAATCCAATGTCTTGTTTCTTTATCAAAGTATATTTTTTCTGCCTCTTTTACTATTTTCTTTGGTAATGATGCTGAAATATTTCTAACTTTTGCCTTAAACTTTAAATGATCGCTTAATCTAATTTTCACTCTACTAAATTATATCTTATTTTGTTTGAAAAAGAGATAAAAAAAGATAACGACATTAAATAAGGATAGTCCTGAAGTTATAGCTGGGTAATATAGTAGATCTGTAATAAAACCGAGCTTAGGGACTGGCCAGCTGTGATAGAGGTTTAAGAAACTTATTAAAGATAAAACAACAAACCACTTCAATAAATTTTTTCGACTAGAGATCGATCGTCCCTTGGGCGAGTTCTTTAAACTCGCTAAGAGTATAAAAGGAAGGGGTAAGAGTGAATATCTTTCATGCATTTTAGTTAAAAATAAAAAGACAGCGAAAGCAATTAAAAATACAGAATAAAAAAATTGATTTTTTGTTTTTAAAAAACTTTTGAGAGTAAGAAGTATAAAAAATCCTGTAATAAAATATCCCCATAACCGATAAGAAATTCCCAATAGAAATGGCGCCGTATCTTTAATCCCTGTAAAACCTTTGATCAAGACCCAAAAATTAAAAGCTCCGTTGGTGACAAAGGGTAGACTTTGTGCGGCCATAATTTTTTCGGTAAAGATAGTAAATGGCAAAAAAGGATTTTTCAAGTTACTTAAAAAAGGAATAAACGAAAGATAAAAAATAAGAGAACCGAGTAAAACCGCTTTAATAAATTTGATTAGCTTATATTTTTGCAGGAAAGAAATTAGATAAATAGGCAGATATACCAGTGCGGTTGGTTTAACCAATATCCCCAGAACGAAAAGCAAATCGCCGGCAATATATTTTTCTGTAAACAGCAGCAGATAAATGGATATCAGAGCAAAAAAAATCGGCAATGAGTCGATCTGTCCCCAGAGAGAACTGAGGAAGAAAAAAGCGGGATTAAATAAAACAAGACTTGTTATTAATTTATTAGTTACTTGGTTTTTAGAGAGTTTTTTTGAAAAAAGATAAATGATCCAAGCAATACCTAAATCAGCGAAAACAGCAGGCAATTTCATTAGAGCTGCAAGAAATGTCCGACTTTGGATAAAAAATACAAGTTTGGAGGGAAAAAGGGGAACAGCCAGATTTATTTCCCAGGCAACTTTCTCCAGCAGCGAGTGAATAGAATATAAGATATAAAAAATAAAAGAAGACAGCGGAGGATAGTTGGGAAATAGAGACGCATATACTTCAGACGACTGAGTCTCATAAAATCCGCCAAAACCGCGATTATGTAAGTCTTTTGCCCAAGCGATGTGATTATTAAGATCCCAACTATAGTCATAGAAGAGTAGTGATAACCGAAGTATTAATCCTGAAATAAAAAGTAAAACTAGAAAGCGTTTTTTAAAGAATGACATTTTTACTTAAACTTCAAAAGTACGACATTGACCGCAATCCAAAAAAAAATTCCTAAAATAATACAGAGACCTCCGATTATTACAGCTTTTGGAAGCCAAAAACCCATCACTTTTTGCGCTGGACCGCCAAAATTATTCCGGTTTAAATATATCGGAGCCAAAATGCAGATGAGAAGTAAAAGTAATTGGTAGGACATATTATTAGTATAATAATACCAGCATGAACGAGTCAAAAAGTACTCTATCAATTGGAGCCGTATTTATACTGTTACTGATTGGAGCTTTAATCGGTTTTCAGTTGGGCAGGTGGTCAAATTACTACGATTCAAAACCAAAAATATCTCCGACAGGAGCAAGCTGTACTTTAGAGGTCAAGCTTTGTCCTGACGGATCTTCGGTGGGTAGAAGCGGACCAAACTGTGAATTTGCCGAGAGTCCATTATTTGCTCCTACGCCGACCACAGTACTTACAACTAAATCGCCAAAAGAAGGATGTGTAACAGCAGGATGCAGCGGTCAGCTTTGCGTTCCAATTTCTCAATCCGATATGATATCTACCTGTGAGATGAAAGAGGAATATTCTTGTTTACAATATTCCAGCTGCGAATTACAACAAGACGGGATCTGCGGATGGACACAAACTCCGGAATATTCCCAATGCCTACGCGATCTTAAATAATGATTTCTACTTGACAGCTGAACGGTTGTTCAGTAATATATTTATATTGAACAATAGTTCAAGAGTTATAATTTTTTTCAATATCTATGGATGCAACACCCTCGGCCTTAAATAAAGTCAAAGAGTTTTATTTCAAAAGAAAAAGGCTTCCGACATACCGCGAGATGCAGAAGTTATTCGGGTTTGCTTCGACTAATGCGGTAGCTTATGCGGTCTATAAATGGATAAAAGAGGGAATTTTCAAGATGGACGAAAACAAACTGGTCCCTTCTTCCCAGTTTTTCGGACTACCGCTTTTGGGTAGTATTAAGGCCGGATTCCCAACCTCAGATGATCAGTATGCGTCAGAGACCGTATCGCTTGACGAATATTTGGTCGGCAATCCCGGATTTGCTTATCTGTTGCGAGTCTCGGGTGATAGCATGATCGGTGAAGGAATTAGAACCGACGATTTAGTTGTGCTCGATAAAAGAAGAGAACCGAAAAACGGCGATATTGTAGCAGCCTATATTGATAACGAATGGACTTTAAAATATTTTAAAAAAGCAGACGGAAAAATTGTTCTGGAAGCTGCCAATCCGAAATACAAACCGTTAATGCCCAAAGAAAGTCTGACATTGGGCGGGGTGGTGGTGAGCGTGATTCGAAAATATTATTAATAGACAATTGGTGATTTGCAGGGACTAATATTGACAAAAATCCTTACCTTTGATAAGTTTTAGTTACTAAAATCTCCTGCAAGAGCCGAAAGGTTGTTTGCTGGATTTTTTTGTTTCAAAGTATACTTAAGATTAGGAAAGAAAAACGCTGTTTGATACTTATTGACGGCAATAATTATTACTTTAAATAGATTGGTATACTGAAGATACTAATGAGACTTCCGAATGAATTAATAACAGTAACTCCGTTATCAAAAACAGTCGCTCTGATAATGTTTACGCTTTTACCGATTATCGCTTTCATTCTTGGGATGAAGTATCAGGCCGGATTAAGTGCTTTTAAACCAACAGTGACGCCGGAACAAAAAGCTTGTACTATGGAAGCAAAAATATGTCCCGATGGATCATATGTTGGAAGGTCCGGGCCGAACTGTGAATTTTCTCCTTGTCCGACCGTTTCAAACGAAAATACTGGAAAAACTTTTTGTGGAGGAATTGCCGGACTAAGTTGTCCAGCAGGATATGAGTGTCAGTATGAGGGTAATTACCCGGACGCCGGCGGAATATGTGTAAAAAATTATCCCAAACCAACTGTTAGCGTCAATTCACAATGTTGTTCCAGCGACTTACTGCAAAAAGGCTATAAATGTGCACAAAATTGCGGCCCCCCTGTTGCAAGAGAAGGCGATTCTGACCCCGGCTACAGTTGTTTAAGTCCCGAACAATATAAAAACCGGTTTAAATTCGGTTGTCCGATTTGTCTTTCATCGGTAACTGCAATCTCTACCCCCCAGGGGGATATCAATGTAAAAAATATTAAAGTTGGCACAATCGTTTGGACTCTGAATAAGAAAGACGAGAAAACCGCCCAGCCGGTAATTAAAGTTTCTTCAACTCAGGTTCCGAAAAATCACGAGATTGTTTATCTGGTATTGTCGGATGGGAGAGAGATGTATGTTTCACCCGGCCATCCCACGATCGACGGTAAAACAGTCGGACAACTAGAGTTAGGTAAAGAATATGACAACTCCCTAATTGTTAAAAAAGAATTAATTTCTTACGCCGGCTTAAAAACCTATGATATCCTGCCTGCTGGGGAAACGGGTTTTTATTGGGCAAACCATATTCTCATGGGAAGTACTTTAAAGTAATCCAAGAATTGAATCTCTCCTTAACTAGATATTCAACAATCATGCATTTGTGGATTATAATCTATTAACCCATATGCAAAAAGTACACCGCATTGTTTTGGTTGATGTGATAGATCCGCATGAGCATAAAGACGAGGCAATAAAAAATCTCCAGGAATTAAAATCACTGGTAGCTACATATCATGGAATAGATATAGTTGATGTAATTCAGCACAGGACCCGTCCTGACAAAGCTACTTTTATCGGTTCGGGCAAAGTCGAAGAACTGGTTGAGATAGTTACTCAAAAACAAATCGATATCGTAGTCGTGAATGCTATTGTTAATCCAAGCGTTTTATTCAATTTGACGGAAAAACTTTGGAATTTTAATCCGGATATCCAAGTCTGGGATAGGATTGACCTCATTCTAAATATTTTTGATAAGCACGCGCAGACTTTAGAAGCGAAACTGCAGATTGAGATAGCTAGGATGCAGCATATGGGTCCGAGGATTTACGGATTAGGAGGAACTTTGTTTTCCCGCCAGGGTGGGGGAATCGGAACCAAGGGACTTGGAGAAACCAATATCGAATTGATGAAGCGCCACTGGCGGGACCAGATCAAAAAGAAAAGAGACCAGTTGGAAAAAATATCCAGACAACACCTTTTTCAACTTGAAAGAAGAAAAGAAAATAACATTCCCGGTATTTCTATAGTCGGTTATACCAATGCGGGCAAAACCTCGCTTTTTAATCTGTTAACCAGAAAACATAAAGTCGTTGAAAATGCTTTATTCGTGACTCTGGACAGCGTAACAGGAAAACTGTATTTGCCCAGTCTAAAAAAAGAAGTAACTATTTCTGATACGATTGGTTTCATCAAAGATTTGCCATCCTCTTTGATTAATAGTTTTAAGTCCACACTAATGGAATCTGTCTCTGCGGATTTATTGCTACATGTTATAGATATTAGCGATCCGAAAATAGATGAAAAAATAGAGGTAGTCGAACAAATTTTGAGAGAACTTAAAGTTAACGCCCAGAAAATTATTTTTGTGTTTAATAAAATTGACGCTTTTAAAGGTGACGGAGAAAAAATATTAAAAGAAATAAAAAATAAATATTCCCACTTTTCCCCCCAGTTTATTTCCGTCACTTTAGACTACGGAACCAAAAAATTAAAAGCTGAAATTGAAAAAAGTCTTTCATCTTTTGCTTAAATTAAACTGCTACAAAAACCTATTTTGATCACTTTGTAGCATATAAGCGACAGACAATCATTCTCTTACCTCCTAGAATTTTATTCTCGTGTTTATACTGCTAGTTTTTATAATCTTAGTTTTTACTCAATTTGGCCTCATCGTCACAACGAATATTAATATCTTTCCCGAATTTTTCTTCTTCCCGTTTATGATCTCCAAAGGACAACTTATGTATAGGGATTTTGCCGTTCAGCATGGACCCTTTTCCTACCTTTTACTGGTGCCTTTTTCTTTTGATAAATCTCTGTTGACGTTGAAAACCTTTTATATCCTGGTTCAGACGGCAAATTTGTTTTTGCTTCTACTTATCTTAAAAAAATCCACGTCAAAATTAGGGTTATTAATTGGAGGAGTTATCTTTACTTTTTTAAATTTTTACCTTTCGGATAACAATCTCTGGGATGAGATATACGCAACCTCATTTTTTTTATTGGCCTTTTACCTCTCCGGCACAGAAAAAATCCGGCGAAGCTTAAAATTACAGATTTTAGGTCTATTGATGGGACTTACTACCCTAATGAAGCCGAGTTTTGGGATTATGATAGTTCCAATAATACTTTTTTACAGAACTTTTTTACCGTTAATACCAATGATTTTACTCTGGCTGTTTGTTGTTACATTTTACTTTTTCAATAACGGCTTATATCAATTTATAGACAACTACATTTTATTAAATAAATTTTATATTACCCAACCGGGAGGTTTTTGGCTGGAAAGAAGCTTTTTTAATTTCACAATGACTGTCTATATTTTCTCCCTGTTGGTTAATCTGTTGATTAAAAAAAAGGGTTGGAATGACCGATTAACTTTAACGGTTTTTTTTACCGTTTCATCTTTATTATTGTTTTATCCTGGATTTCATAAAACTTCTTTTTATGCTTTTTCTACATTTTTAAACATTTTGATTGCGCAACTGATCGGCAGAATTAAAAAACCGCTCTTGTTTTTCTATCTGGTCGTCGTACTTTTTTATGGAGTCTTTGGTTTGCGAAAGGCAAAACACCAATATGTTTATCTTGATAGCAATAGAACTCCCTATAGCGAAAATAAGACGGTGTCTTTAATTGTTGAGGAACTGAAAAAACTTCCGATAGAAAAGAAACGCCTCTATGTTTTAGGCAATCAAACAGAAATCTATTTCCTTCTTGACAAACCCGCTCAGGTTTATTTTCCGTTTGTTTTTCCCTTTGTGAAGACTTATTTCAAGACCGTTGAAGCCCGGCTCACTAAAGATTTGGCAAGAAATAAAGTGGATACGGTTATTATCCCAAAACCACTTGACCCAAACTACCGGTCTTTTTCCAGATTGAAAAATCATATAACTACAAATTTTCGACTAATAAAATCCACAAAATCTTTCGATCTTTACAAGAAATAACACTTTCCTTTATTTAAGAAATTTAAAACTCAGGTTAAATAAATCTGCTAAAATTTCCTCATGAAGATTTTTAACCGCAAATTCAGGCGGGATTATCAGGAAATAGAGAAATACGAAGTCGGAATTTCTTTAACCGGGCCTGAAGTAAAGTCTGTTAGGGCAGGGAGGATAAGACTTGAAGATAGTTTTGTGAAAATTCTAGGCTCTGAAGTCTATCTGATTAACGCGGAAATTTCTGTCTACGAATATGCACGACCGCAAGGCTATGATTCACGAAGGACAAGAAAACTTCTCCTTCATAAGAAGGAGATTATACGTCTAAAGACCAAATTGGCAGGTCCCGGAGGACTAGCAATTGTGCCTGTTTCGTGTTATAATAAGGGCAGTTTAATTAAGCTTGAGGTAGCCTTAGCCAAAGGTAGAAAAGGCTTGGAAAAGAAGAAGTTAGAGAAGAAAAGAGATATAGCGAGAAACGAAAAAAGAGAAGCAAAAGAATACTTAAAAAGTTAGGGGGTGAAAGGAATCGACGGAAAGCATGCACTTTTAAAAATCGGTAGAGCGTACCTATGCGTCAAATGGAAAAACTTATTTGCTAAAGATAACTCTTTAACAGCAGAAGAGGAAGCTTATTTAGCTAGTGGAGCAAGGTTTAACCATAACTTTGCCTTCGCTTCCTAATAGCGGAGTCAACTGCCTCTGATTAAGTTTCCCTTAGTTCAACTTAATTAAGAGATAAACCAATTAAGGTAAGGTTTTTAGATATTTTCGGTTAGTCTAAAAACCGATAAATATAACCGGCTTCCCGATAAGTTTTGCTTATTTTCTAGTCGGGATCGAGACAAAAATATTTTATCTCTACCTAAAGATTTTTAGAATGGCCCTTCCGGACCCGAGTTCAACTCTCGGCACCTCCACCAAGTCGAATTTCGGCCTGATAATTGACCATTTTGGGTTGTTATCAAGCTCTTTTCATTTAGTTCAACTGTTCCAGCTTCATTATTAAGAGATTGATTATTTTCTTTCAGTATCAAAAACGGTTTAGACAGTTCTATAGATAATTTTTGATCCTTAATTAAAAAGTTCGATCCCAAACTGCGGATGATTGCAGTTTTCGTGTCTGCATCCCCCTGCTCAAAGTGGTATTTGGCATTTTTTGCGAAGTTAAAAGTTTTCTCCACCAGTCCAATCCAATCATAAGTTCTGGATTTGAGTGTGGATTGTTCTTTCTCTATTTTTTGCCTATTCTTTTGTAGATCATCTTTTTTTATATTGTATTCATCCTTTGATATAAAACCTTCAAGGTGAAGGTCTAAAAGTCTATTAAGTTTTGCTTGATTTGATTCTAATGATTGATTTAGGTTGTTTAATATAAGCTGTTGATCAGTTGCTTCTGTTCTATGTTCCTCTTTTAACCATTTAATTGCCCAACTACAAAACTCATCTGGAATAGTGATTAATTCAAGTAATTCTTTTAATTCACTTTCCAAAATCTTTATACTTATTTGTTTTTGATGACATTCTTTACTTGCCGAGTCGTGATTGCATCTTATATAAAGGTATCGATTATAATTCCCATTCTTTAGTTTTTTAGATCCCCAATAAGGTATCCATGAACTTCCGCAATCTCCACACTTAAACAATCCACGATAAGGCACGTTAAAGTATTTTTGAGGTCGTTTAACTCCTTTTCTACCCAGTAGTTCTTGAATTTTCCAATATTCATCTTCTGTAATTAGTCTTGGTAAATTTTTATGTACCTTATACCTTTCTTCTCCCCAAACCATCTCGCCATAGTAAAAAGGGTCTTTTAATATCTCATACAGCCTGGTTCTACTTAATTTACCCCCACCCTGTCTTTTAGTTTTTCTTGTTCTAAATCCCCAGTCTTCGTTCAGAAAAGTTACAATATCTTCTACTGAATAGTTACCAGTAAGATAGCAATCTACAGCTTTACGAAGCAATGGAAATCTCTCTGGATCTGCTATTTGTTTAACCTCTTCGTAATTAGTTACCATATTTAGATAGCCCAACTTTGGTAAAGATGGCCACCAGCCACGCTGCGCTTTCGAATGCATCCCTCTTTTAATTGTTGGGGAAAGATCATCCGAATATTTTTTAGCCAGTCCAAACTCAATTTGCAAAAGTAGCTTGTCGTCACCACTGTTATAGTAAACCTTGCCAGGAGTAACGATTGCAAAGAGTTTTTTCTGATCCATAAGCTCAATAAGCATTGCTCCATCTACTGCGTTTCTGGCTAGGCGATTCAAAGCCCAAGTCAATATTACTTCAGCTTTGCCATTTTCTATAGATTCAACTATGTCATTAAAGAAAGGTCTGCCTCGCTGTTTTGCAGAAGCAGACTCTTTATATGATTTAATAAGATTTAATTCATAATTTTCTACATTTTTTTGGTTAATTAAATGTTGATCATCCAATGAAAATACTTGCCGGTCTTCAGATTCAGTGCTTTTACGACTATATTCAATCGTTTTTCTTCCTTTTATCTCTTTATTTACTATAAAATCCATAAATTTAAAAAAATGCCCCCGCTAGTGAGTTCAGAACGGTTAAGTCCTGTCCGACGAGGGCATTAAAAAACTTAACCGTGATTCTGAACTCGCTAATATTATAACTACTTTGATAAAAAATTATCAATACTAATTTCGTAATTAACGTTTCAACATCTACAAGGTCTACTAAATAACACTTCAAGCTTTCATAGCAGCCTTTCCTTAGAGTAGACGTTGTCACACTTACATCTTCCAACATATATCTGTACCGTAAGGTCTACTTGTCGTTTTTACTGACCAGAAAAGTCTATTTGTAATTTAGTAGATGTTGTAGACCTTTATTCACAGTGATTTATCAGGAAACAGCTTATCAAATTCCTCTTTATTTAATCCATTACTATCTGCTTCATTTTCTATAAAATCAATGCCATATCTCTGACATAGATCTTTTATTTTGTTTTCATTCCAAATAAGCTCGGTTCTTCCGTTTATACGTCTTGTTTTAAAATTTAAGACTGCCGAATTAACTCTACCTATACGAGTAGGGCTTATCTTAAATTCACCACTTTTTTCATCTCTATCTGTGTTAATTTGACTTGAGATGTTTTTGTAATT
>Ga0155058_116_pt1 | contig 9594 bp, 9 predicted proteins | sample RifCSPhighO2_01_FD_106026 | JGI IMG/M metagenome (GOLD analysis project Ga0155058, IMG submission 106026) | Candidatus Roizmanbacteria bacterium RIFCSPHIGHO2_01_FULL_37_16
TCATTCGGATTTAAAAACAAAGAAGTATTTATTCAAAAAGTTATGCTATCGGTTTTAATTACAACCCTATTGTTACAACCATTATTTACATAGAACCCTTTTCCCCTTGACAAAGTAAAGTAATAGTGCTTACTATTAATGTAGATGAAAAATAAATTTCTTCTTATATTAATGATTGCAAGTTTTGCTACGCTTTTTATAGCAGTATCGTTTTCCGCACAAAAAAATAACAATAATTATCAGATTCCCGCACAAACTATTTCAACATTTCCAATTACGATAGTACCAAGATCGCCAACCCCAACACCAACTCGTTGCGGTTCGCTACAAAGTTATAGTTTTAAAGAGGCTTGCGGAGGTGCAGAAGGATACTACAGATATATAAGCTATACCTGCCAGGGCGGCTATCAAGCAACTCAAGGTAGTTCTTCAAGCTGTAAGGATTCAAATACCTGGATAAATTATGCAACTTATGACTGCCAAAAGAATTCATTTTGTCTGTTGACGCCGACTCCAGTCTATAGAACACCGACGCCACCTATAAAGATTACCAGCAAATACGTCTACATCACCTACACCTGCAGAAATGATTCTACGGGTGGAAGTTACGTATTGGCCAATACCAACCGCTGTCGAAGCGGCGCCGAATGGATGAAGGACGCTAATAATTCCTGTTATCAAAAGACCTCGGGTACATGTGCTGCAACCGGAACGATGTCGGGCTGTGTTGAGACGTATAAATATTCACCAGAGTGTGCAGTAAAACCAAATTACATCACGCCAACGAGTTATAAGTCTCCAACTCCCACTCCAGGCTGCAATAATTATACGGTTTGGTTTATAAAATACCCGTTTGATTATAATAATGACGGAGTAATAAATATACTTGATTACCAAATATGGATGCAAAAAAATCCCGGAGTTGTCCTCTGTCCTTCAAAGACTCCGACGCCAACCTGTATTCCTGCACCGTCATGTCTTTATACCGAACCGCGCTGTCTGATGCCGGAACCAATCGGCGGTTGGTGCAAGTTAACTCCGACACCTTACATTTCCAATTGGCCGACGATCTATCCGACGAGGATTTACATCACCTCACCACCGCCATATAACTATCAATAGTCTCTAACTTTGATAGTATACAATTTTGACCGGATTTCGGTAGAGTAAGACAATGCTTTACGGTAAGGCAAAATTATGAGGAAAAAAAGGGGGAGTATTATTCAAAATCCGAGTCTTCGTCGTTATCCTTCACGTTTACTTTTCCGCTGCAGGTTAGCCCGCATCTTAGGGTGAAAGTTCCAACGGCTTTGCCGGGAAGCAGAATCTCGGTAACTTGGCCTTGTTGAGCAGTAGCTGAAATATCAAACTCGGTAAGAACAAAAGTATAGTCCCGATGAACCGCATATACCTCCATGAAAGCGTCCTGGTGTTGGATTAAGCTCAGAAAATTTGGTTCAAAATTGTTATTATTAGCCGTGATAGCAATTGTCTGGGGAGGAACTTTGGTTGATTCCCATCGATTGGTAACAGAGGGTTGTTGATTCTGCAGTGCAGGATTAGAAATTAAAGAGTTTTTTACACACTGGCATGTCCAGAATCGTTGTTAGATTCTGGATGCGCTTCAAAACTCATCGCTTACCAGAATGAGATTATAAGTTTAGATTTTTAAGTACCGATTACCACAACTTTTAACATAGAACCAAGATACTATTGACAATTAATCTACTGAAATAATACACTTGAAGTAATGAAAAAATTATTTTTGATAGTTTTATTCATAGCGAGCATAGTTTATATTGTTTATAAATTTATAATTCTCCCTAGCCAGGAAAAGAAAACATCTGCTCAAACAAATAATAATCAAGTTCAGGAAACGGTATATGAATCTGCTGGGAGTTTGATTTTAGGCTTCCCGGATATCCCTGTTTATAGCAATCTTGTAGTTGACAAATCATTCAAAAAAGAATTAAACGGAAAAACTAATTATGTTGCCACATGGTTTTTTGAAGGAGATAACAAGGAAATCATGAAGTGGTATGCAGATGAGTTTGTAAAAACCGGCTGGACTGTAGTTGGGCCTTTTATCTATGAGAGTGAAAATAAACTCGAGATTGACGCAGAAAATTCTATGTATAAACTCAGACTTTTGAATACCGAAAGAGAGGAAGGAGATACCGGAAAGCCAGGTGAATTAATAATGGTCGAAATTATCCAAAAATGAAATTAATATTCCAGAAAATTATAAAAATCGTGTTGTTAGTCATGTTTCTTTTAATTGGCTTATTTGAATTAAAAAATTTACAGGTATTTGCTCAAAGCGGCGATCCGGTAATTGCCGGTGCAGGCGATATTTCTCCCAGAAGTAATGGCCCACAATTTCAAACCGCAAATTTGTTAGATTCGATAAACCCGGCTTTCGTATTAACCTTTGGAGACAATCAATATCCTGATGGGATTTTGGCTGATTTCAATACATATTATCATCCAAGCTGGGGAAGATTTAAGTCAAGAACGCGTCCTTCTACCGGAAATCACGATTATCATACACCAGGCGGAGCCGGGTATTTTGATTATTTTAATGGAGTTGGGGTAAATAGCGGAGTGGCAGGAGACAGGAGTAAGGGCTATTATAGCTATAATGTAGGTTCATGGCATCTTATTGCCTTGAATTCGGAAGCTATGTCGTCTACCCAAAATGCTTGGTTAGCGGCGGATCTACAAGCCAACCAAGGTACAGCCTGCACCTTAGCTTATTGGCATGAACCCCGCTTTAGTTCCGGAGCCGTACACGGAAGCAATAACAGATCGGTGCCGTTTTGGGATTTGTTATATCAATATAAAGCAGATGTAGTTTTGAACGGACACGACCATTTGTATGAACGATTTGCACCTCAAAACCCGTCCGGAGGATCTGATCCCACAAACGGAATTAGAGAGTTTATTGCTGGTACTGGGGGAGCAGGACTTTATGCTTTCGGATCGCCGATTGCCAATAGTCAATTTCGTGTATCAACACATGGCGTTCTCAAATTAACACTTCATCAAACGAGCTATGACTGGCAATTCATAAATATTAATTCACAGGTTTTAGACTCGGGTTCGGGAAACTGTGTAATGGGATCGGCTGTAACCTCAACACCAGGTTCAGGACCGACTTCTACTAGGACGCCTACGCCACCGAATTTACCGTCACCAACCAGAACCAGAACTCCGACTCCTACATTACCAGGAGTGCCTTCTCCGACCAGAACCAGAACTCCGACTCAATCGGTAGTCTCTCCAACCCAAATAGTAGGATCCCCAACCCCCACCGGCAACATCTGCACATACTTTAAAAACTAAGACCGCATCGATTATAAAATTATTATTACTTCGATTGAAGATCCGGTACAACGGTTAGTGTCGGTAAATAAATAAGAATTTATTTAGTGGGCGATTCTTATGGAAGTTTTATAGTCTCGGCGATTTTTTCGGCCATGAATTTATGACCCTCGACCGAGGGATGAATGCCGTCTGCAGAATTGACGTATTCACGCTTACCTTCTCTAGTTTCAGAATTAAAGGACGGTGTAAATGCGTCGATAAGCGGAACAGTCAAAGCTTTTGATAGTCCTACCGTATTCTCGAGTTGCTGTATTATTCGAAGCGTATGTTCATAGTTAGTATCATCTGACCAATTGACTCCCTGGGGACCTTTCCCAAAATCTTCTCTTAGGGGTGCAATTTCTGCCAACATATACACCCGGGGAGTAACCTGTTTTGCCGTCTCAACAAGCTTTGTTAAGGTTAGCCAGTGTTTATCCCGGTCGTGGGGAGTAAAGGGATTGTAAGCAAAAGAGGCAACTATCAGAATGTCCGGTTTTAACTCAGGGATGGATTGGTAATCCCGGGATTGGTAATTGAAGTGGGATCCGAATCTTGCTAGCCCCATTTCTATATTCTGAGCGCCGGTTCCATAGTTATATAAAAGAAACTTAGTTTTTGGATACTTGGTTTTTAGTTCGGAATCAAGATACTCCAAGACTTCACCCATGGTATCGACCATGGAGTCGCCGATAATTGCGATAGTATAGAGTTTTTTAGTTGAAAAGGGTTTATCCTGAGATCCTCGACTTTGCTCGGGAGAATCTCCGTCGAAGGATTTTATATCGTTATAAAGAGAAGAATAAGGAAGAGACGGGGTAGGTGTTAAATTACCATCTAGATCACGGCCGTTATCTAGTTGGTATCCTTCCTCCGCCGAGGCTTCAGCGAGTAAAGGGGAAGGGGAGGGAGTTGAAACCGGATTAAAGCTGTCGGAAGAACCAAGTGATTGAGCCGAAATGGGAGAAACAGTATGGTTATCAATATAATTGAGTAAAAAAGTTGAGAGCAAAACCAGAAAAAGCGAGGCAAGGGAAGAAACTGAATGTATGAGGATCCTGCGGATCCTGTGTTCCTGCGTAATTAAGGCCTTTTTCTGTTTTTGATACTCATAAGAATAAAGAGGCATAATTTTATTATAGTCTAAAATACAAAGATCAAATAGCAGAATGACAAATCAAAAATCAAATACGATTTTGATTTGCGAAGAAAAAATTACAAAGTATGAGGCTGGATCAATCAAATTAGTAATTATTAAACAGGTTTCTTAATTTTTTTAAAGATTGCCGCAGTTAGATATCCTGCTGTCAATAAATTGAAAGAATATCCCAAATATGTTGTTACCAGTCCCACTACTTCTGATGGGAAATGAGGGTCATTCGAATTCCCATTTAATTTATAATTTGTAATTACCCATAGATCAGCAATTATATGCGCAATAATTCCTCTATATATTAAGCCTCTACTTTGCTCGGGATTTCCCAAAAAAATTTTTGTTTTTAATTCGCTCATGACCATGATTATACTTATTATTCTTCTTCTTGTCAAGATGGGCTGAAGCTATATATTTTTTTCAGGGATTCTCAAGTCGAAATTATTTTATAGCTTTGCTATTAAATTGTAAATAAATTAAACTTGTATCAATGGCTGAACTAGATTAAAATATTTCTATGCAGCCGCTTACATTTACACTTTCGAACGGACTTAGGGTAGTCTTAATCGATACCAAAGCTTTTCCGACTTTGACGACGATTGTTCTTTTTGGAGCGGGGTCTAGATACGAAAATGAAAAAAATAACGGTATCGCCCATTTTTTTGAACATATTCCTTTTAAAGGAACCAAAAAATATCCCAGCGCTTTTGCGATTTCTTCACTGTTTGAAGGGATGGGAGCCGTAAATAATGCTTTTACCTCCAAAGATCATACAGGCTATTGGGTAAAAGGAACGACTAAACATTTCGAAAAAATACTGGATATTCTGGCTGATATGATTATCCAACCCCTACTCAAACCGGAAGAGATAGAAAGAGAAAAAGGCGTAATAGTTGAGGAAATAAATATGTACGAAGACAGTCCGGGACGAAAAATAGCCGATATTTTTGAAAATTTACTTTATAAAGGCAGTGCTTTAGGTATGGATACGACCGGAACCAAAGAAACCGTGACAAAATTTACCCGTCAGACGTTCTTGGATTATATGGAGAAAATGTATAGTCCGAAAAATGCAGTACTGGTTGTAGCCGGCGGCCTCAACCCGAAACAAAATTATAACGTCATAATCGAGAAAATATTTGCAAAATGGGTGCCTGTGAACCCTGAGGGTTCCCAGGCACGATTTGCGCAAGTTTTAGAAAAGCAGTCGAAATCGGAAATGCTGATTAAGCATAAAAAGACAGAACAGACGCATTTTTCATTGGGATATCGCACGTTTTCTTTTAGGGATCCAAGAAAATACGCACAGTCTATTCTGACAACAATTCTGGGTGGCGGAATGTCTTCCAGACTATTTATTGAGGTAAGAGAGAGAAGGGGACTATGTTATTACATTCATACGGGTAAAGAGGCGTATCACGATGTAGGCTATATAACAACTATGGCCGGAGTTACAAATGATCATAGCAAAATAAAAGAGGCAGTCTCAGTAATTCTTGCCGAGCATAAAAAAATAGCAGATGGCAAAGTGGGAGATGACGAAATTAAACGGGCAAAAGAGATGATAAAGGGAAGGATATTATTATCGATGGAGGATTCTTCAAACGTTGCATCCTGGTACGGGACAAAACTCATACTTGAAAATAAACTGGAAACTGTTGAGGAGGTTTTAAATAAATTGGAAAAGGTGGGGAAGGAAGAACTAATTCGGTTAGCCAAAGAAATTGTTAAACCGGAGAGACTTAATTTAGCTTTGATCGGACCATTTGAGAAGGGAGATTTCAGCGGAATATTAGATTAATGTTTATGGTTAATTCAGAAACGAAATTTTTATACCCACATTAATTCAAATTGCGAAAACGATTTTTTGCTTTGGCTTCACCCCTTAGGGGACCTCAAGCCATTCGCAAAAAATATTTTTGCAATCTTATTGACGAGTGGTATAACAATATGTTTTATATTTTAATTTTTATTCTTGGTATAGCGGTTGGTTCATTTTTGAATGTCTTGATTGATCGCCTGCCGCAGGAGGAGACGATAATGGGCAGGTCGCACTGCGATCATTGTAAAAAAGATCTCGAGCGGCATGATCTTTTGCCAATTTTTTCATATATCTATCTGGGCGGGAGGTGTCGTCGCTGCAAGACAAAACTGTCTTTCTATTATCCTCTTGTTGAATTTATAACAGGAGCAATGTTTGTTTGGGTATTTATGCATTTAAGACCTGTGGGAGAAATTGGGAGAACAGGAGATATCGGAGAAGCTCTTTTGACAATTCATAATCAAACTCTGACGGTAATTGCCCTATTAGGAATTGTGTCTTGTGCTATTGTAATCTTCTTTTCCGATTTTAAGTATCAAATAATACCCGACAGCATTCAAGTAACAATGTTTAGTTTTTCCTTTTTATATTTAATAACTCAGGGAATTACTCCAAATATTTTTCTGAATCATGTTTTGGCCGCTTTTATTACAATGCTTCCCATCCTAGTGTTATTCTTAATCACAAAAGGTAAGGGAATGGGTTTTGGGGACGTTAAACTGGCCTTTACAATGGGATTTTTATTGGGAATAAAGGGGGGATTGGCTTCGGTATATATTGGTTTTATTACCGGTGCCGCTATTGGGATAATTTTAATTATCTTTAGAATAAGAAAGTTAAGGAGCAAAATTGCCTTTGGTCCATTTTTAATAATAGGCCTATTAACAGCGTTTTTCTTCAATTATAAAGTAGATCAAATAATGAGATCTTTTTACCCCTTTTAACTAATACTACAGGTTTAAATATCATAATTATTAATACTACAGGTCATAAGGCAAAAAAGTAGTTATTTTTAATATTTAAACTTTGGACTGAACTATAGATTAATATTAATTTTTTGGGCAGACTCCTGTAAAAAGCTTAAATCATATACATATTTAGGGCTTATTATAAGCCTAAATTTTTAATAATAAAATACCCCTTGACAAATATAGGTCAACCTAATTATAAATAAAGTATTAGTTATTATTATTGTTACATAGTGTGAGGTACTGGTAAAAATATTAGTAAAAATTTGTAATTACTTGTAAAAACAGATAATTTAGCCTCACAATGAGAAAAATATGGGTAAAACTTACACAGTAAAACAGGTGGCAGAAATTTTGGGTTACTCAACAAACAGCATCTATACCTTCTTAGATGAAGGCAGAATTAAAGGAGTGAGAGTCGGAAAGGGAAGGTTCAGAATATCAGAAGAAGAGTTAAATAGAGTACTTCATCTTTCCAAAAAAACTGAAATAACTACAGCATTACAAAATCAAGCCGCAGTTGTTGAGAAGACCGTTTTGGTTCCTCAAAGTCGGCCAGAATTACAGACTGTAACGCCTATCCTGCTTTTCCGAGGACTGCATATTGCAAGTATTTTTGACTGGTTTATCGGAGCTGCCGGAATAATCCTGGGGGCATCATTAGTATTGTACAGTAGTTTAAAGGGAAGGCTGGAGTTTTCGGAATTCTTACCCTGGCTTAGCGTTTTTGAGATTAGCTTCATTGCCGGTGGATTGGGAATAATACTGACCGATTTGATGGATAAAAAAGTACCCTTAATCTTCCATTGGATATTCCACGTTATCTTGATAGTAACCTATGGGGCATTCTCTTTTGTAAATCTAAAGATGAATGATCCGTCCGGTTTTCTATTATACGGATTGATAGCTTTGATTATTTTTATTAAGTTTTTCATTCGTATTTCCGGTGTCAGAGCTTTTATTATTTTTCTGATACTCTTTGGTTTTGGTCTTGGCTTGGAATTCATATTCGGCATGTATGCTCCGATCAAAGGTAATCCGGCTCAAATTTTATTGAGCAATAAGGTATTGTTTGCCAGTTTGTGGCTAAGCGGCGTTTTAATAATCGGACTTTTTTTATTCTTGGGTGAAAAAAAACCAAGTGTGATGTTTTGGTTATGCATGATAGGTGTGGGATTAATGTTTATTTTATCTTCAGTTTTCTTTGCTAATTCACTCAACTGGAGCAAAAGTTTTTTTTATTTGGTGACGGGGTTAACCTGTTTTTTGACCCCGGTTTGGATATTGCTTCGCGTAGCACATGAAAAACGAAGGCGTACTTTGGTTTTTGCTTTTGGAATGATGGTGGGAATCCTAATAATTGCTGTAAGTGTGATCCGGATCCTGCAATTCAATATGGCCGAATACGCAGCCAGGGATCTCAAAAGCCGATTGGATTTCGGCCAAATTTTAGTAAAAGAAAGAGCAGATTCGCTAGAAAAAAGCCTCGAAGATGCAAGCAGAAACCAGCTTTTGCTAGAGGCAGTCAAAAGAGAAGACCCCGAAGAACTTTTGAATCTATTAAAACTCGTCTATAGCAATAACGAGAATGTTGAAAGATTTACCGTCTTCAGGCGGGACGGAGCAATATTGAGCATGTATCCATATCATGCTACAGGTTGGGATGAGGTTTCCGATGAGCTTTTTTCTACCGCAAGAGATGAGAAAAAAATTTTTCGTTATGATAGTCAAAATTGGTCAAGCTCTAGTGAGGATAAATTACGAGTCGGAATGAGTGCTCCTCTTATCGATCTTGAGGGGGAGGCGGTTGGCGTGTTGATGGCTGAAATAGATTTGGTTAAATTGAAAAACGATCTTGGGGAATTGGCAAATCCGGTAAATGAGGAATATTTTCTTTTGTATGACAGAGGCGGTAAAGTAATTATTAATTCAGAAAAAGCAATAAATTTTTCAACAGTCTCTTTGACAAATAACGGCCTAAAAGAATCGTTTAATAATCAGGGGCAGCGAGTTTATGAAATTTCTGAAAAAATTGCTAATTTGAACTGGAAAGTTCAGATTAATTCTTTGGTCGACAAAGTTATTTCTCCAACCAAAACCGTCTCTACTCTAATTTTTTTAATCGCAATCGTTTTTATAGGTGCAATAGGTTTTTGGCTTATATTAGAAAAGAGAAGTTTTGCCTAAAAGGAAGTTAATTTTTAACATGTAAAATGTGGCCTTAGACCGAACTCAACTTTGTTTTTTACCAGTTTTTACAAGTATTTATAAGTAATTTTACCAGT
>Ga0155058_110_pt1 | contig 6101 bp, 5 predicted proteins | sample RifCSPhighO2_01_FD_106026 | JGI IMG/M metagenome (GOLD analysis project Ga0155058, IMG submission 106026) | Candidatus Roizmanbacteria bacterium RIFCSPHIGHO2_01_FULL_37_16
TATAAAAGATAAATTGAAATCTGGTTGGTACCCTAATGCCCTCCAATGGTTTAAAAAAACTATAAATATAGAAAAAAGGTAATTTAATGGTTCCTTCATTATCATTCCAACCTAAAAAGTAAGGGCCGAACATTAGTATTAGAGAAAAAAGCATTAGATAAAAAAATAAAAAAAACACCATTTTAAGTAAAGTATTTTTCTTTAGATTTTTTAACAGGAAAAAAAAGCCTATAAAAAAAAGTAACGTTGGAGTGATGTTGGTAAAGAGCGAATGTTCGGAAATATTAATATAGCCCCACACCTCTTTTGGATTGCGGAAATTCAAGCTTTTGCCAACAAAATTACCATAAATCAAGTTGCTTTCGTTAGTGAATAAAAAATCATTTAGGCGAGCAGAATAGTATTTATTCTCATCAATTGTTCTGTAAATTTCTTTATTTGAAAAATCAAGATAAGGAATGTTGAAATACGAAAGAAAAGGGAGAAAAATTAAAAATAATAAACTAAATTTCATGATGTTTTTAATGTAAGTAAACTCTTTCTTAAAAAATTTATAGAGTAATACTGAAAAGAAAAGTACTGGTAAAATGATTACTGTAAAAATTTGAAAATCATTTGCGGTTAAGCTATTTAAAGTAAAAAATAAAAAAAAGAAAAATCCATTTTTATATGAGGGATGTTCCAGAAATTTGTAAAAAAAGAGAAATACTAAAGGGAGAAAATATTTATTCATTAACTGTAGTTTAGATATGGAAGACATTGTAATCGGATTAAAAGAAAATATAGTTGCCCCAACAAGACTTACAAAATATTTTTTTAAAAAATAATTAATAAACAAGAAACATGTAATAAAAGTAAATATAAAACTAAAGAACATTAATAAATTTACAGAAACTGCTAAATTTTGTGTAATGAGATAGAATGGAATAAATAGTAGTGAAGGAATAAAAAGATGGTTGCTGAAGGCTAAAGTATAGGGAAGGGGGTAAAACTGGCCAGGATTGAAAAGAGAAATTTGATCAAATATTTTTCCAGACAAGATACTTTTTTGCATGTGTATTAGAATCCAACCATTTAAAGAATAATCTCCAGATTCATAAAACCTATCCACGTTAATAGCTAGTGGCCATGTTAAAATAGTCGTCAAAATAAAAGCAATTATTATGAGAAGAGCAAACTTTATGATAGTTAATCTATTTATCGACATTTCTTATCACTTATTGACCAAACATTTCTAAATTATTACTCACGTTTTTAAAGCTAAAATTTTTCATGGCTGTTTGATAACCGTTTTCAGCCAAATTGCGCAATAAAGCTCTGTTATTAATGAGAGAATAGATCACTTTTTTTAGCTCTGCTATATTTCCAAATTCTACGCATTTACCTCCATGATTATTTTCAATTAGCTCTCTGGAAGTAGGAATGTTTACGCCTATAACGGGTTTTTTGTTTAGCCAAGCTTCAAGGTAAACTAAACCAAAAGATTCGCTAACTGAAGGTAGGCAAAATATATCACAGACTTGAAAAGAAATTTGTTTAATTTTTTCATTGACATAGCCCAAATCAATTAAGGCTTGCTTTTTCGCGAATAACTTAGCTAAACGCCATTCCAAGCTGTCTAATCCGATAGATAACAATACAAATGAATTATCCTCTTCAAAAAGTTTCTGCACAGTCCTTAATAGAAAAAGGGCTCCTTTATGATAATTTCTAGTACCGGCAAAAAGAATTATTTTTTTACCCGCAAGCTTATGCTTTTTTTTAAACTGTATGACAGCCTTTTCTTTAATGTTCAAGGTCTCGATCTTAATTACAGGAGGTTGCAGGAAAAATTTATTTTTGGATATTTTAAACGTTTCTATTAATTTCTTTTTTTCTGACGGAAAGTATATGTGCAGTAGATCAGCTTTATTCACTATATTTCCAAGATTGCGATTATAGAAGACCGGAAGTTCAGCATGAAATTCCGGCCTAAAGATAAATTTTGGTCTTTTTTTTAGTCTGTGGATTATTTCAGCTAGCTGCAAATTCAAAAAGAGCGGCAAAGTAGAAGAATAAATATAATCAAAATTTCCATTGTCAAGCTTGTCGAGCAGGTCTTTATTATCGAAATATGGACCGTAATGCATTATTTCAATTTTCGACCGGAGATTTTTTGGCAATAGAAAATACAGATACTTGGAAAAAACATAGGCGAACCCAGTTAAAAAACGGTGATGTTTTAGTCTTATGACTTTAATTTTATTTATTAAAGTTTCGGTTGATTTTATATTCCTTTTAGAGAGTAGATCCCTTAAATATCTTATTTGATAGGAATCGGACGTGATTACAGTCACATTGTATCCATTGTCTGTAAAGAGTTCTGCTAACTGTTTATTTAATAAGCTAGAACCGGAAATGATTGCCGGTGGATAAAACGGAGTTACGATAGCGACATTTTTCTTTGAGCGGATCATAAGTTTTTTTTATAGAATATCTGGATGAACTATTTGTTTTCAATTATTATTCCCACCTTCAATGGCGAAAAATCTATCGGTGGATTACTAGAGAAAATTACTCACTTTAGTAGTAATTATAGCAAGGAGACCATAATCATTGATTCAGGTTCAAATGACGGCACTTTAGACATAATTAATAGTTACAGGAGTAAAATTGCTTATTTGAAGTTGATAGAGATTAATAAAAAAGAGTTCAATCATGGTTTGACAAGAAATCTGGGAGTTAAAATAGCCAAGGGCAAATATATCTGTTTTTTTTCACAGGACGCAAAACCGATTAGTAAAAGGTTTCTAGATTACTATTTGGAAGACTTTAAAATAGACAAAAAAATAAAAGCTATTTATGGAAAACACATTTATTATCTTAATACGCCGATTATCCAAAAGATTGAATCCGATTGTTTTTGGAGTAAACTTGATCCCTATCTAAATAAAAAAGGAGTTTTAATAAAAAATATTTCCCATGAATTTGTCCCGTTTAATAAAAGAAATAAATATTTATGGTACGAGGTTTCTGATACATCTTCCTGCTACCAGAGGGACTTTCTTCTTAAAAATCCTTTTCCTAGGACGATGTATGGTGAAGATATGATGGCGGGAAAGGCCATAATAGATAGTGGATTGTCAATAGTTTATGATACGCGATGTAGCGTCAAACATTCTCACAGCTATAGTTTGTTCGAATATTACAAAAGAGAAAAAGAAAGCGTCGGCCTAGTAATTAATGGTATGAAATTAAGAAAAAAGACAAATTTTATCTGCAAACTCGAAAAAGTAATGAACCTTAAAATGCCTTACTACAAAAAAATTTATTACTTTGGGGAATTGGTGGTTTATTATTTTTTGAAATTACTGATTTTGGCAATCTTAAAAATTGAGGCCGGAATGAATAGACGGACATGAACCCGATCGAATTAATTGCAAAAGAGGAGATGCCGGTTTATTTTCTTTCTCCCCACATGGATGATGCTATTCTGTCATGTGGAGGACTGATGGTGTATCTAAAAGAAAGAACAGAATTGCAGGTAATAAATATTTTTACCTCAGTTTCCAGACCTCCCGAATCTAAATTTGCCGTTAAATTCGTAAAATCCTGCGGTTATGACGATTCTTACACTCTGTTTGAAGCTAGAAAAAAGGAGGAGAAAGCTCTGTTTTCCCAACTGAAAATAGAAAGTCTCAGTCTCAGTTTTATTGACGCTGCCTGGAGAAAAAAACCGGATAACCTTGTAGTCAAATCGCTCGGCAATCTCTTCCCCGAAATTCTACATATTTATCCTGAAGAAAAACAGGTTTTTTCCGGAAAAATTTCAGGCTATGATAATTTGTTACGGGTCAGCTTAAAAGAAAGACTTGATTCAATTCTGAATAATAATAAAGCCGTAGTCTTTTGCCCGATTGGAGTGGGGGGGCATGTTGACCATCTGTTAACTAGAGAGTCATGCAAGAAAAATTTTAAGCGGATTATTTACTGGGCAGATTTTCCCTACAATCTGGTGTATAAAGCAGATCGGATATTTATTAACGCCAATAAATTAAGGCCATTCAGTTGGAAAAAAAAACTGGAGATAAAAAAGAAATTAATTGCGGGTTATAAAAGTCAACTCCAATCGCTATTCCCGTCCGGAAAAATTCCAATAAAAAAGGAAACTTATTACCTTAATCCAGAAGTTTTAAGAATTTATTGACGGATTCGGCGGCTGAAAATTTATCTCCAAAAATCTTGCCAACTTTTTCTTTTAAGATTCTTCTCTCTTTGGTACTTTTGGCAAAAAAGGCGTTGAGTTTCCGATAGATTTCTCCTACTGAATTATCCCCAAGCAATAAATTTTTGTCAATTCCACCAAGGAGTATTGGAGCATTGCCGACTGGAGTCGAAAAAGCAGGCAATCCAGAAGCGAGGGTCTCCTTCAGGGCTAAAGAATCCATTTCAAACAATGAGGGGAACACGGCACAGTCAACCAATTGATAAAGAAATGGTAGTTTGGTTCGTGGCAAATCGCTTATTAGAAATATACTATTTTTGAGTTGATAATTGCCGACCTGATTTCTTAGCTTATTGAGAAGATTCTTATCTTGCTTGAGTTTCGTATAGGAAATTATCAGGGCGGAATCACTTAATTTTTTTTTCAATAGACTAAATGCCACTATTAAATTATCGATTCCTTTAATTTTATCAATTCTGCCGCAATAGAGAATCAGTTGGGTGAATGAACGGAGTCCTAACTTTTTCTTAAATTCCATTAAATTTGATCTAGGTAGGCGTTTAAGGAAATAATCAGGCACAAGATTGGGGATTACATAAATTTTTTTAAGAAAATAAAATAAAACCAACTCTCTTTTTAGGACTTTTTTTGCGAAGGCCGAAGGAACGACAATGTAATCTGACAGAAACCATGTCAGCCGCTCTAAAAATTTAATTAATAGGAGGTGCAGGTTAAAATGGTTAAAATCTATTTTAAAGTGGTGTTTTAGTCCGTGCAGATAGAATATTTTTTTTACAAAGGGAAAAACAATTAAGGTGGGAAGAAAGAGTGAGTATTCGCTAGTGGTGATTATGGCGCTGAATTTGCCTGCGGTTTTCCCGATCCTTATCAGTTGTGTTGCACCCTGTTTTAATTCCAGAATAATTTGCCGGTAGTAACTAATTGGAGGAGCAAGCGGGGCATGATCTATCAGAATCGACTCTTCAAACAAATTTCTATGAAGGTGAAGAGTTTTTTGCCCATAGGCCAGAAGAAAAAATTTGCAACCGGATTTTTTTTTTATTTCAGATAACATGCTTTGAGTCGCTAGCCATTCGCCCGCAGTTTCTATGTCAGAAAGGATCAGAATATTCATCGATCTTTTTATCTTTTGCCATTTATAAAAATCTCCAGATTCCGGACCAAATTTTTTTGACCTGGAGCCTTAAAAAGAAATTCTCTTAAATTATTTTTTCTTGGTTTTTCCTGCAAAAAATCCTTAACTTGTTCTTGGATATTTTCGTCCAAGACGAAATATTTTTGTAATCCTATGGGAAGCACTTCGCGTAAAAATTTTGTAAAATAGAGTTGATGATTATCTACATGTTCTTTAAACTTGGCCAAACGGGGCACAATTAAAGGTATGTTTTTGGCATATTTAGCGATTTGGTAGATTGAGATTGGACCTGCATGGGAAATGATTTTATCGGCACTTTTTATCTGACTGATCATATCTCCTGGGTCAATATAATCGTAAATTTTCACTCTTTTATAAATCCATTTATAGTCTGATCTTCCAACTTGAGCTTCAATCGAATAATTATTTTTGTTCTTAATCAATGCTCGATCTAGCGAAGTGAACAGACTATCAAATTTAAAGTTTGTTGATCCGACTGTAACAAAAATTTTTGGTAGCTTCATTGTTCGTTATGGGTAATCTTTTTGAAATTACCGTAAAAAAAGAAAAAATTTGATGCGATAAGCAGCGCAATAAAAGGATAGATGGAGCTAATATACCAATACATTTTAGTTTGTGCTATCGTATAAAAGAACAAAACACAAAGACTGTTGAAGGTCAAAGAAAAATCAAAATACGTTAAGGATGTGTAATTGAACACTGTTCTTACTATTAAAAATG